>ENA-OQIG01000378-OQIG01000378.1-human-gut-metagenome-genome-assembly--contig:-NODE-378-length-26157-cov-4.336688_pt1 | contig 26157 bp, 35 predicted proteins | sample MGYA00242576_ERZ504741 | MGnify/ENA primary metagenome ERZ504741 (study PRJEB26092, sample SAMD00036436) | human gut metagenome | host: Homo sapiens | study: EMG produced TPA metagenomics assembly of... | reverse complement strand
TGGTCGAGGAATTTTGGCCATGTGAACGAGAAGGTATGGATGTATTGTTGATAAGATCTGCGAGGATGCAAACCGACAGAGACAATGGAACAATCCCGTCAGATCAGCAGCCGGTTATTGAGAAGATTACCATTACAGATTAAGTAAAACAGAAATCGAAGTATAAGTGCCCGGAGAGCAAACTAAAATTGAAGAAAAGGCATAACAAGAAGCAGCAGGAGAGATATGAAAAATCTTTTCTGCTGCTTTTTGGAACAGATACAGTTAATTTTTAATTATCAGCACTGGTATCGGTGGGTTGTTGGGGCGATTATAATATTCGCTTTTGATTACCAGATATTGATGGGAATCAAGGTTTTTCAGCCAGTCAAGGATCTGATCCCGCTCTTCAAATCCGGAATCGCCGCCACTGTAGATGCAAAGAGAAATCATTCCGCCTTTTTTCAGAAGGGTTAAAGCCTGGGTCAATGCCTGAATGCTGGTTTCACCTCTGGTTGCAAGTGAATGATCTCCACCGGGAAGATAACCAAAATTAAATACAATGCAGCTTACACTGTCTGGTGTGGCATATTCTGCCATATTTGCGTGAGATTCCAGAAGCAGTCTGTAATTTTCCGGAACATGTCCGGCGTTCAGTCTCTTTTGGGTTGCAGTCAGTGCCTGCTCCTGAATATCAAAGGCAAGAACCTTTCCTGATTCTCCGCATAGCTGCGAAAGCAGAAGCGTATCATTTCCGTTTCCCATTGTAGCATCAATACAGAAGTCTCCTTCCTGTACCTGCTGTCTGATAAAAGCTGCGCACCATTGCGTGATCTGATAATTCTTCATATATTCCTATATTCCTCCACAAAGTCATACGCCGGATTTATATGTTGATATTAGTATATTATAGTAATCCGGTCTGTCAGTTAAGTCAGGTAGAGTCCAGCGCAAATTATGGATATCTGACTGATTATTATTATAATGCAGGAAATCTTTATAAACAACGGTTAAGTGTAATCTTGCTGAGGTTCACCGTTACTGTTCACATACCTCTATCCCGCGAGGTGTTTTGGCATGAATATGCCAAAATTCCATCCAAGATTGTTTCGCAAATAAAACAAATCACTTATTGCATTTTTGATAATAATTAGTCTATAATAAATAGAATTGTAAAAGTCAGAATCCTGTTATCAAAGATGAATTATGATAGATTTTGACATGTAAGTATAAAGACGTAGAAACAGCCAGAAATAATATGGTTCGGAGAAAGAGGTAAAGGAAAATGACACTGGAAGGAAAAACAGTATTACTGGGAGTGACAGGCAGCATTGCGGCGTATAAGATTGCATATCTGGCAAGCGCGCTGAAGAAACGCCATGCAGATGTTCATGTGCTGATGACAGAGAATGCCACGAATTTTATCAATCCGATCACTTTTGAAACTCTCACAGGAAATAAATGTCTGGTGGATACCTTTGACCGGAATTTTCAGTTTCAGGTAGAGCATGTATCGATTGCAAAGAAAGCAGATGCGGTGATGATCGCACCGGCAAGTGCCAATGTGATCGGTAAACTGGCACATGGATCGCAGATGACATGCTTACTACCACGATCATGGCATGCAAATGTAAAAAATTCATTTCCCCGGCCATGAATACCAATATGTTTGAGAATCCTGTAGTACAGGATAATTTAAAGATTCTGGAGCATTACGGATATGAAGTGATCGCTCCGGCGTGCGGATATCTGGCATGTGGTGACACAGGAGCGGGAAAAATGCCGGAACCTGAGACATTACTTGCCTATATTGAGCGCGAAGCTGCCTGTGGGAAAGATCTGAAAGGAAAGAAAATCCTTGTAACTGCAGGTCCTACACAGGAATCTGTCGATCCTGTTCGTTATCTTACAAATCATTCTTCAGGAAAAATGGGTTATGCTATTGCGAAAGCTGCCATGCTCCGAGGTGCAGATGTCACGCTGGTCAGCGGACGTACTTCAATTGAACCTCCCATGTTTGTAAATCTGATACCTGTTGTGACTGCAAGAGACATGTATGAAGCTGTAACTTCTGTCAGCAACGAACAGGACATCATTATTAAAGCTGCTGCTGTGGCAGATTACCGCCCTGCCAGGATCAGTGAAGAAAAAGTTAAGAAAAGTGACGGACAGATGTCCATAGAACTGGAAAGAACAGATGATATCCTGAAGTTTCTTGGGGAACACAAACGGCATGGACAGTTTCTCTGCGGATTTTCCATGGAGACACAGAATGTGATCGACAATTCCAGAGCCAAGCTGGCAAAGAAAAATCTGGATATGGTGGCTGCCAACAATGTGAAAGTGGAGGGCGCCGGATTTCAGGGAGATACCAATGTACTGACATTGATCACACAGGATGAAGAAATCTCTCTTCCGCTTATGAGTAAAGAAGACGCAGCTTTTAGGATCCTGGATAAAATCCTTTCGCTGATGCAGGATTCTGTCTGTTAAAGGAACAGGACGATTAAGAAATTGGAGATAAATAATTATGATTTTAGCAATTGACGTTGGAAACACCAACATTGTAGTTGGATGTATTGATGACCGGAAAACATATTTTATAGAACGCCTTTCTACTAACCGTACAAAGACGGAACTGGAATATGCGGTGGATTTAAAGAATGTTCTTGATATCTACCATATCAAAAAAACAGAGATTGAGGGCTGTATTATTTCTTCTGTAGTGCCGCAGATCACAAATATTGTGAAACTTGCCGCAGAGAAAATTCTCAAGAAAAATGCAATTGTTCTTGGACCTGGTGTAAAGACAGGGCTGAATATTATGATGGATAATCCGGGACAGCTTGGCGCAGATCAGGTTGCTGATGCAGTGGCAGGAATTGCCGGTTATCCGGTGCCGCTAATCCTTATTGATATGGGAACTGCAACCACAGCGTCTGTTGTCAACAGCAAGAAGCAGTATGTAGGCGGAATGATCCTTCCGGGTGTTGGGGTTTCCCTGGATGCACTTACTGCGAGGGCTTCCCAGCTCAGCGGAATCAGTATTGATGCGCCAAGACATGTGATCGGGAAAAACACGATCGAATGTATGAAGAGCGGGGTTCTTTACAGCAATGCAGCAGCTCTGGATGGAATCATTGACAGGATCGAAGAGGAACTGGGGGAGAAGGCAACTGTAGTGGCAACCGGTGGTCTGGCAAAGAAAATCGTTCCTCATTGTAAGAGAGAAATCATTCTGGACGAGGAACTTCTTCTGAGAGGTCTTTTGATCATTTATGAGAAAAATAAATAAGAATGTATATGCATTCATATCAAAACAGTTCATCAGACATAAAACTGATGAACTGTTTTGTTTGCAGTAATTTATGGGGTTGCTATAAATGCATTATTTTAGAGAATTGCTATAAAAGGCAGAAATAAAATCAATAGGAAGCGGAGCAGTAAAAAGCATGACCTTTCCGGTTATAGGATGAGTAAACTCCAACTGATAAGAATGAAGGGGCTGACGGTTTATCCGACGGTAATCAGGATTATATAAATAATCTCCGGGCAGAGGATGCCCGATATATTTCATATGCACACGTATCTGGTGTGTGCGGCCTGTTTCCAGATGAAGTTCGGCCAGAGAATATTCTTTTCCTGCCGCCAGCCGTTCATAATGAGTTATTGCAGACTCCCCGGTTCCGAAATTTACTTCCCTGGTGATCACGGAGCCTTCCATTCGTGCGATAGGAGCGTTGATCGTTCCGGAGTCAGGAAGAAGCCCGTCTACAAGTGCGAGATAAGTCCTGAGAATCTGACGTTTTTTCATCTGAACTGACAGAATCGCTGCGCTGAGGGGATTTTTGGCAAGGATCAGAGCACCGGTGGTATCCCGGTCCAGCCGGTTGATACAGCGGTAAACAAAATCCTCTCCTTCTTCTGCAAAATACCAGGCGATTCCATTTGCCAGAGTATTTTCATAATTTCCCGCAGAAGGTGCACAGGCATATCTGCAGGCTTGTTTATCACAAGGATATCCTCATCTTCATAAATGATATTCAAATCCATCTTTGTACGGATAATGTTTTCTCCTGATTCGGTTTCAGGAACAGTGACGATCAGATGATCCTGCGGTTTAAGCACTGATCGTCCGAAACCACGTTCACCATTGAGAATGATGGTGTTGGGAGTGTTCTTCATTGAGCTTAATATGTGGCGGGAAAACCCCTCTTTTTTTAGAAAGTCCAGAATCGTGACCGGAGTTGTATTTTCGGAGATAATATATTTAAGGATTCTTTGCATATGATCTGTCTGCTTTCTTGATTTGTATAAGATTTAAGAATTGCGGGCTGATATGCCCTGCCTTATTTTTAACAGATTTACTGTATCAGATTTTGAAGAACATAACAAGAACAATTATCAGATTTCCTGAAAAATTACTGTTCACTTTGTTCACAGTAACGTAGCCAAAATTCATCCAGATTGCCTGCGGCAATGGAATTTTGGCTTGTATGTCTCGGGAACAGTAACCCTGAAAACGTTAAAAAATACATTTTATTCTATTGCATCACAGAAAATTAAGCGTATAATCAAAAAAAGAAAATAGATTCAGGTGGAAAAAATGAAAGAACAGCAACATATTTTTACAAACAAAATGCTCCGAACCCTGTTGATACCGGTTATTTTTGAACAGGTACTGAATTCCCTGATGGGAACTGTGGATACCATGATGGTCAGCAATGTAGGCTCTGCTGCAATATCCGCGGTATCTCTGGTGGATTCCATCAATGTATTGGTGATCCAGCGTTCTCAGCGCTGGCAGCAGGCGGTGCAATCCTCTGTTCACAGTACATAGGTCAGAAAAATCATGAAATGGCAAATAAATCAGCAAGACAGGTATTATTTATCATTACTGCCATATCCGTAGCAGTGACTGCTCTGTGCCTGCTGTTTCGTGTGCCGCTGTTAAAACTGATATTCGGAAAAGTAGAATCAGATGTTATGACTGCCTCTCAGGTGTATTTCTTCTATACGGCATTATCCTTCCCATTTATAGCACTTTATGATGCGGGAGCATCCATATTCCGGTCCCAGGGAAATACCAGAGGGCCAATGACAGTATCGGTTATTTCAAATGTGATTAATATCGGCGGAAATGCGGCGCTGATCTGGGGATTCAATATGGGAGTGGCAGGAGCTGCCATCGCAACTCTTGCATCCAGAGTCTTTTGTGCTGTAGTGGTACTCTGGCAGCTTCGTATGGACAGACAGCCTATTGTAGTCAGAAATTACAGACAGATCCGTCCGGATGGAAAAATGATCAGAAGAGTTCTGGCTCTGGGAATCCCGTCCGGCATAGAAAACAGCATGTTTCAGCTTGGAAAGCTGGCAATACAGTCTTCCGTATCTACATTGGGAACGGTAGCCATTGCAGCTCAGGCAATGACGAATATCCTTGAGAACCTTAACGGTATTGCAGCTATCGGTGTAGGAATCGGTCTGATGACTGTAGTAGGACAGTGTCTGGGAGCGGGCAGAAAGGATGAGGCAGTTTACTATATTAAGAAATTAAGTGTCCTTGCAGAAATCATTGTTGTTGCAAGCTGTCTTTTGGTGTTTGCCTTAACCATTCCGGTCACAAAGCTGGGTGGTATGGAACCGGAAAGTGCAAGAATGTGTTTCCATATGATATCCTGGATAACGGTTGTCAAACCTATTGTATGGACCCTGGCATTTATCCCTGCTTATGGCCTTAGAGCAGCCGGAGATGTAAAATTTTCCATGATCACATCCTGTATCACTATGTGGACATTCCGTTTTTGCCTTTGTGTATATCTGATCCGTTTCAGAGGCTTCGGCCCAATGGCTGTATGGATTGGAATGTTTACTGACTGGACAGTGCGGGGAATCGTATTTTCTCTTCGCTTCCACAGTAGGAAATGGCTGAAGCATAAGGTAGTATAACAAGGTGGTATAGCCATGAAATGCGTTGACTTTTACTGCTCAAAATTATATAATGATTCTCGGAAATAATTCTGGAAAAGCATTACAGGAAGTCAGGTGAAATTCCTGCGCAAGTCCGTTACTGTAACAGCCAGATACTGTCTGCTTTTCATTGTATATAAGAAATATGATCTGCGGCAACCAGAGGATATTTCGGGAAAAGAGCTTTCAGGAGGATTTTGTTGCACACAGAAATCCCTCCTTTTTATGTAGATGTTATATAAATGACATTATAGTAATCTGCAGACAGGATGTGACAACAATGCAGCAAAGGAGATATCATGAAAAACGGACTGGAAGATTACTACGTGATACGTGGCAATAAAAAAATGAGGTTTGGCTATACAACAGGCTCCTGCGCAGCAGCTGCATGTAAGGGTGCTGCAAAGATCCTGCTGGGTGGTGTCATGCAGAAGGATGTCACCTTGATGACTCCTAAGGGAATCCTGCTTACACTGGAACTGAAAGACATCCGGATTGAAGGAAATCAGGTGACCTGTGCAATTCAGAAGGATGCAGGAGATGATCCGGATACTACAAACGGAATACTGGTTTATGCTACGGTGCAGAAAACAAAAGAACCGGGAATCATCCTCGACGGAGGCGTTGGTGTGGGAAGGGTAACAAAAGCCGGACTTTCCCAGAAAATCGGGGAAGCAGCCATCAATCCTGTGCCAAAGGCCATGATTTTGCGTGAAGCTACAGAAATTGCTGAGAAATATGATTATGAGGGCGGACTGAAGATCATCATCTCCGTTCCTGAAGGTGTGGAAATTGCAAAGAAAACCTTTAATCCACGTCTGGGAATTGTGGGAGGAATCTCCATTCTGGGAACTTCCGGGATTGTAGAACCTATGAGTGAAGCTGCTCTTGTACAGAGTATCAATGTAGAGATGAAGCAGCATTTTTCTCAGGGAGAAGAATATCTTCTGGTAACACCGGGAAATTACGGGGCAGATTATCTGCGGGAGCATATGGATCTCCCTTATGAAAAAATATCAAATGCAGCAATTATGTAGGTGAGACCATTGACATGGCAATTGATATGGGAGTTAAGGGAATCCTTTTCATTGCTCATATCGGAAAGTTTGTAAAAGTTGCAGCAGGGATCATGAATACCCATTCCCACAGTGCAGATGCCAGGATGGAAGTGCTGGCATCCAATGCGATCCGGGCAGGAGCATCGTTGGAGTGTGCAAAGGAAATCCTGAATGCATCTACTACAGATGAAGCAATAGACATTCTGGAAAAATATCAGATACTTCAGAAGACCATGAAAGAGATCCTGGACAGGATCCAGTTTTATTTAAATCACAGATCCTATGAGCAGATTCTTCTGGGGGCAGTGATCTTTAATAACACCTACGGGTATCTGGGGCAGACTGCAGACGCAGAGAAGCTGATAACACTGATCAATGCACAGAATAACGAAGCATAGTTACAATAAATTTATAAAGGAGAATGATAGATTATGGTACATTTCGTAGGAGCAGGTCCGGGAGCACCGGATCTTATCACAGTAAGAGGAAAACAGTATCTGGAGGAAGCAGATGTGGTGATCTATGCAGGATCACTGGTAAATCCAAAGCTTCTGGAATACACAAAGGACATCTGCACCATCTACAACAGTGCAAAAATGACACTGGAGGAAGTGATCCATGTGATCGAGAAGGCGGAAGCAGAGGGAAAGACAACTGTCCGACTTCATACCGGAGATCCATGTATTTACGGTGCGATTCGTGAGCAGATGGATATTCTGGATGAGAAAAATATTGCTTATGATTACTGTCCGGGTGTCAGTGCATTCTGCGGTGCTGCAAGTGCCTGAATCTGGAATATACTCTGCCGGATATTTCCCAGAGTGTGATCATTACACGAATGGAAGGCAGAACTCCGGTTCCGTCCAAGGAAAGCATTCAGTCATTTGCGGCTCATCAGGCAACTATGGTTGTATTCTTAAGTACAGGAATGCTGGAAGAGCTGAGCAGACGTCTTATTGAAGGTGGTTATACAGCAGATACACCAGCAGCCATTGTATATAAGGCAACCTGGCCGGAACAGAAGACCTTCGTCTGCACAGTGGGAACACTGGCAAAAACGGCTGCAGAAAATAATATTACAAAAACAGCTCTGATGATCATCGGAGATACAGTTGCAGCAGCACACTATGACCGTTCCAAGCTGTATGATCCGGAGTTTACCACAGAATTTCGTGAAGCTGTGAAATCAAAAACACATCACTCATAGAATCTGGTAACCTTAAGGAATTGCTATCGTTTATGAGATTACTGTAAACAGGAGAAAGAGAAGGAATATAACAGTGAAGGTTGCACTTATATGCTTCAGCCTTACCGGTCAGCAGACCGGGGAGAGATTATGCCGGGGGCTGGAAGCTGCCGGTATGACAGCAGAACTGGATAAAAAAAGTAAATATCTTCCGGATTCCATTCAGATCAGTACCTCTGCATGGGCAGGAGAGAAATTTTCTGATTCAGATGCACTGATTTTTATCGGTGCCACCGGAATTGCCGTCCGCAGCATTGCGCCTTATGTAGCGTCAAAGAAGTCAGACCCTGCGGTGCTGGTCGTAGATGAGTGTGGAAAGTTTGTCATTTCCCTTCTGTCAGGACATCTGGGCGGTGCCAATGAACTGGCGCTAAAAACAGCAGAAATTCTGGAAGCAATACCAGTGGTCACAACAGCCACAGACCTGCATCACCGTTTTGCAGTAGATGTTTTTGCAAAGAAAAATAATTGCAATATCTTTAACATGAAAGCAGCAAAGGAAGTCTCTGCTGCACTTCTGGCAGGAAAGAAAGTTGGATTTTACAGTGAGTTTCCGACGGACGGTGAACTGCCGGAGGGGCTGGTCCGGTGTGATGAATATGGGAATCCTGTCAGCAGTATGGATGACAGATCAGAAGAGGAAACACAGAAAAGCTCTGGTTTTAATGGAACAGGGACAGACTGTACGAATATAGACTGCGGAGTTGCAGTTACTGTACATACTTCCTGTAATCCTTTTATTTCTACCACGCAGGTAGTTCCGAAATGTCTGACTCTGGGTATGGGCTGCAGGAAAGACAAGGATGCCCGTGGAATCGCAGAGGCAGCGCAGAAGGTGCTGGACAGATCCGGATTCATAAAGAAGCATTTGAGCAGATCGCAAGCATCAATCTGAAGAAAGAAGAAAAGGGAATCCTGTCATTGTCACAGGACTGGCAGATTCCTTTTGTGACTTATACAGAAGAAGAATTAAAACAGGTGCCTGGAGAATTTACTCCCTCACCTTTTGTAAAAAAGATCACAGGTGTGGACAATGTCTGTGAGAGAAGTGCAGTCCTTGCCAGTGGAAATGGCAGGTTGCTGCAGAGAAAAACAGGAGAAAATGGTGTGACCACAGCAGTGGCTGCCAGGGAATGGAGGATACATTTTGAGTAAAATATATGTAATCGGAATCGGACCGGGAGCTTATGACCAGATGACAGGAAAAGCGATCCGCGCCATGAATGAAAGTGATGCGATCATCGGATATACCGTATATGTAGACCTGGTGAAGGAATATTTTCCGGGAAAAGAGTTTATGACTACACCTATGAAAAAGGAAGTGGACCGCTGTGTCCTTGCTTTTGAAGAGGCAAAGAAAGGTAAGATTGTTTCCATGATCTGCAGCGGTGATGCCGGGGTTTACGGTATGGCAGGTCTGATGTATGAGGTTGGTGTCAATTATCCGGAAACAGAACTGGAAATCATTCCGGGTGTGACAGCTGCAACAGGCGGAGCTGCTGTTCTGGGTGCACCTCTGATCCATGACTTCTGTCTGATCAGCTTAAGTGACCTTCTCACACCATGGGAAAAGATAGAGGCAAGACTTCTGGCAGCAGCTCAGGCAGATTTTGTTGTATGCCTTTACAATCCGTCAAGTAAAAAACGTCATGATTACCTGCAGAAAGCCTGTGATCTGATGATGAAATACAAATCACCGGATACCATCTGCGGAACAGTTTCCAATATTGCAAGAGAAGGCGAAGAAGCTCATGTAATGACATTAAAGGAACTGAGAGATACACAGGTGGATATGTTTACCACAGTATTTATCGGTAATTCTCAGACAAAGGAAATCAACAATAAGATGGTAACACCGAGGGGATATAGGAATGTATAAAGTTCTTGTTTTTGCGGGAACAACAGAAGGATACGAAATCTGCCGGTTTCTGGCAGATCACAGGTACAGACAAAGGGATTTGTTGCCACAGAGTATGGCAGCAAATCCCTTACAGAAAATGAATTTCTTACTGTTCAGACCGGAAGACTGGATGCAGCAGCCATGGAGGAGACCTTTTTACAGGAGAAACCGGAAATGGTGCTGGATGCTACTCATCCTTATGCTGCTGAGGTGACTGTAAATATCAGGACAGCCTGTGAGAATACGCAGACAGCATATTACAGGGTGCTGAGAGAAGCAGGAGAACATGAGGACAGAGCAGTATATGTGGACAGTGTTCAGGTTGCTGCAGATTATCTGGATCAGACCCAGGGAAATGTATTACTGACAACAGGAAGCAAGGAACTGGCCGGTTTCACAGGCATGAAGGATTATCAGAACCGTCTTTATGCAAGAGTCCTTTCTCTGCCCAATGTGATGAAAGCCTGTGCAGAGCTGGGATTTGAGGGGAAACATCTGATAGGAATGCAGGGGCCTTTTTCCAGAGAGCTGAATGCTGCAATGCTCAGACAGTATGACTGCAGATATCTGGTCACAAAGGATACAGGAAAAGCAGGTGGATTTCAGGATAAGATCGATGCTGCCCTGGAATGTGATGCAGTTCCTGTGATCATCGGGCGTCCTCTGAAAGAGGAAGGAATGTCTGTGAGAGAATGTAAGAGATTTCTTACAGAGCATTTCAGCTTAGCCACAGACCGCATATTACATTGCTGGGAATTGGAATGGGAAGTCAAAAACTTCTCACTGTCCAGGGTAAGAACAGCCTGGATCAGGCGGATCTTCTGATCGGTGCCAGGAGGATGGTGGATTCTGTGAAACGTCCGGGACAGGATGTGTTCGTGGAATACAGAAGCCAGGAGATCAGGGATTATATTGATGCACACCCGGAGTATGACAATATTGTGATTGTCCTTTCCGGAGATGTGGGCTTCTACAGTGGAGCCAGAAAACTTCTGGAAGTACTGTGTCAGGACAGTGCGGATCTGAGAGTACAGAGAAAGAACGGATCAGAGAAGAGTGAGGAAGAACGGGATAGTTCAGCACAAAATAATACAGAGATAGAGATTCAGTGTGGGATTTCCTCAGTTGTATATTTTATGTCCCAAATAGGATTGTCCTGGATGATGCCAAAATCGTCAGTGCACATGGAAGAGGATGTAATCTTATCTCACATATCTGTTATGCGGAGAAAGTATTTTCCATACTTGGAACCTCAGACGGTGTAGCAGTTCTGGCAGAGAAACTGGTAAAATACGGGATGGGTGATGTGCTCCTTTATGTGGGAGAAAATCTGTCTTATGAAAATGAGAAGATTTTTGTAAAACCAGCCAGTGAACTGACAGAATATAAGGGTGATCCTTTGTCCGTCATCTGTGCAGTAAATGAAAATGCAGGAACACGTCTGGAGACACATGGGATCAGAGATGAGGAATTTATCAGAGGCAAAGCACCCATGACAAAGGAAGAGGTGCGTACGGTATCTCTTTCCAAATTGCGGCTGACTGCTGATTCTGTCTGCTATGATGTGGGCGCAGGAACAGGCTCACTGTCAATAGAGATGGCACTTCGTGCTCATCAGGGACAGGTCTGGGCAATTGAGAAAAAGGAAGATGCAGTTGAACTGATCCACCGGAATAAGTTGAAATTTGCAGCGGATAATCTGGAGATTGTGGAAGGACTTGCACCGGAGGCTCTGAAAGATCTTCCGGCACCAACCCATGCTTTTATCGGAGGCTCGTCAGGAAATCTGAAAGAGATCGTGAAGCTGTTGCTTGAAAAGAACCCTCAGGTCCGGATCGTGATCAACTGTATCACTCTTGAAACTGTGTCTGAAGCATTGGAAAAAGCGAAAGAGTTTGGATTTGAAGAAAATGAAATCGTGCAGCTAAGTGCGGCACGTTCAAAGGCAATCGGACGTTATCATATGATGATGGGCGAGAATCCTATTTATATTATTACACTTCAGAATCCCGGGAAATAACAAATGATGCAGATATCAGGGATTACAAATTAACAGTTAAGGGAATGCAGATTAACAGTTAATAGATTGGAATGCCCTGAAATTGTTGAAAAAATATAGGACAGAAACAGAGGAGAACAGGGATGGATATTCCAAGAATACTTCTTGCAGCAGGAGCCAGCGGCAGTGGCAAAACACTGATCACCTGCGGACTTCTGCAGGCACTGGTCAATCGAAAAATGAAAGTGGCATCTTTTAAATGCGGACCGGATTATATAGATCCCATGTTTCATTCCAGAGTCATCGGGACGAAATCCCGTAATCTGGACACCTTTTTTACAGATGCCGAGACTACCCGATACCTGCTTGGAAAAAATGCAGCAGACTGCGATATTGCAGTGATGGAAGGTGTTATGGGCTATTATGACGGCGTGGGTGGAATATCCACGAAAGCAAGCGCCTATGACCTGGCAGATACCACAGATACTCCGGTCATCCTTGTGGTAAACAGCAGAGGAATGAGTATTTCCCTGGCAGCTTATATCAAAGGTTTTATGGAGTACAAAGAGAAAAGCCATATCAAAGGCGTGATCTTTAACCAGATGTCTCCCATGCTTTATCCCAGAATGAAGAAGCTGGTGGAAGAACAGCTTGAGGTGGAGGTTCTTGGATATGTGCCAAAGGTAGAGGACTGTGTGATCGAGAGCCGTCATCTGGGTCTTGTGCTTCCTGAGGAGATTTCTGATCTGAGGGAACGTTTGCAGAAGCTTGCCGGAATATTGGAAGATACACTGGAGATTGACAGGATTCTTGCACTTGCCCAAAATGCAGAGGATCTGCAGGTGCCGGAATCTCTGATACAGAAAGACAGGACATATGGATATTGTCTGCCACAGAAGCTGCGTATCGGAGTGGCAAAGGATGAAGCCTTTTGTTTCTTTTATGAAGACAATTTTCGTCTCCTTCAGGAAATGGGGGCAGAGCTGGTTGATTTCTCGCCAGTTCATGATGAACATCTTCCTGCAGATCTGGATGGGATTCTTCTTTATGGCGGTTATCCGGAATTAAATGGAGAGGCACTGGAACGCAATGCATCCATGAAAGAAGAGATTGCACAGGCAGTTAAACAGGGCATGCCATGTATGGCAGAATGCGGAGGCTTTATGTATCTTCATGAGCAGATGGAGGATATGGGCGGAGTGTTCCGAAAAACCTGCGGGGTGATTCCCGGAAAATGTTTCCGCACTCCCAGACTGACCAGATTTGGATATATCACATTAACCGCCGGGAAGCCTGTTTTCGGCAGAAGTGCAGAGGAGATTGGTGAGATTCCGGCTCATGAATTCCACTATTTTGATTCTGAGAACTGCGGAAGCGATTTCCATGCAGCGAAGCCTTTAAGTAAAAGAGGCTGGGACTGTATGCACAGCAGCAGTAACCTGCTGGCAGGATATCCTCATATCTATTATTATGGAAATCCCCAGATTCCCAGGGCTTTTCTCATGAAATGTCTGGAATATCATAACAAGGAGTTTTAAAAATATGTTATATTACAGTATGCCTGCCCTTGCAGCAGGCTTCATACTTGATCTTATGATAGGAGATCCCAGATGGCTGTATCATCCGGTATGTCTGATCGGAAATCTGATCGCATTTCTGGAAAAAATACTCCGAAAGATTTTTCCGAAAACAGATAAGGGCGAACTGGCTGCAGGTACAGTGGAAGTGATCCTTGTCTGTCTGTTAAGCGGTGGAATCCCATTTCTGATCCTGCACATTCTCTATGGAATCTCAGTATGGGCGGGATTCGCACTGGAAACCTTCTGGTGCTATCAGCTTCTGGCAACGAAATCTCTGAAACAGAGAGCATGAAAGTCTATGACAGACTGAAAAACGGGACTCTGGATGAGGCCCGTTATGCAGTATCTATGATCGTAGGCCGTGATACCCAGTCATTGACAGAGGAGGGTGTTACAAAGGCGGCAGTAGAGACTGTGGCAGAGAATGCTTCAGACGGTGTTATAGCACCGATGCTTTATATGGCAATCGGCGGAGTGTGGCTGATGTTTCTTTACAAAGGAATCAATACCATGGATTCCATGCTGGGTTATAAGAATGATAAATATCTGTATTTTGGCCGTTGCGCTGCAAAACTGGATGATGTGGCCAATTATATTCCAGCCAGACTTTCAGGATGGCTGATGGTGGCAGCCTCTGCATTTGTAAAAATGGATGTGAAAAATGCAGCGAAGATCTACCGCAGAGACAGAAGAAATCACGCCAGCCCCAACTCTGCACAGACAGAGGCAGCAATGGCAGGTGCGCTGGAGGTACAGCTTGCAGGCAATGCTTACTATTTCGGAAAGCTTTATGAGAAACCAACCATAGGAGATGGAATCCGCCCTGTGGAGGTGGAGGATATCAGACGATCCAACCGTCTGCTTTATGCAACAGCGATCCTGGGGGCTGTGATATTCCTTCTGATCGGAAGCGCGGTGCGCATCTGTTTCTTTTTATAATTCCGGTAACAGTGTGCTGATAAGTTGATTTTTGTAATAATCTTGCAGGATAACAGCTTGTTGGTTCAATAGTGGATTGCCGAATAGTAATTAATATAAAACATGTATAGTAAGACAGGAGACAACTGATGACAAAACATATACATGGCGGTGATGTTTATAAATATGATCACTGTCTGGATTTCTCTGCAAACTGTAATCCGCTGGGAACACCGAAGAGTGTAAAGCAGGCGATCATAGACAGTGTAGAGGACCTGAGTGATTATCCCCGTGTAGGATGCGGACCTCTGAAAGAGGCAATCGCAGATTATGAACATACAAAAAAAGAATATCTGATCTGCGGGAATGGAGCCGCAGACCTTATTTTTTCCCTCAGCAGGGCATTGAATCCAAAGAAGGCCCTTCTTCCTGCTCCTACCTTTGCGGAGTATGAACAGGCACTGGTCAGTGTTGGCTGTGAGATCAGCAGATATTATCTGAAAGAGGAAAATGATTTCTGCATACAGAAAGATTATCCGGATGTTCTGAAAAGAGAAAAGCCGGATATTATTTTCCTGTGTAATCCCAATAATCCTACAGGGATCACCATACCTCAGGACCTTCTGGAAGAAATTCTGGAAACCTGTGCCATGCAGGGAATATTTATGGTAGTAGATGAGTGCTTCTTGGATTTTGTAAAAGATCAGGAGAAACATACGCTGAAGGGAAAACTGGAAAAATATCCGGGACTTTTTATTCTTAAGGCATTTACCAAAAGATATGCGATCCCCGGTGTGCGGCTGGGCTATGGATTCTGTTCGGACAGGGAAGTACTTGACCGGATGGAGGCAGTCACCCAGCCCTGGAATGTGTCTACCATGGCACAGCAGGCAGGAATGGCAGCACTGAAGGAATCAGAATATGTGGAAGCAGGACGGCAGATCATTTTCAGGGAATCTGCATGGATGAAGGAAAAGATGAGACAGGTTGGGCTGACGGTATATCCTTCTGAAGCAAATTATATATTCTTTTACGGACCTGAGGATCTCTTTGAAAGATGTGTTGCAAAGGGAATCCTGATCCGGGACTGCAGTAACTATCCGGGGCTGAAAAAGGGATATTACCGTGTGGCAGTGAAGCTGCATGAACAGAATGAAAAGCTGATAGAGGTACTGGAAGAAGTGCTTTTATAAGTATTTAACGAATCAAGTAAGTCCCCTGCTTCAATTGCGAAAAGCAATAAGCAGTGGGTGGGGACTTGCTTGTATCAGGAGGAGTGCAAGCTCCTTCTGATAAACTGCGGAGCAGTTATTCGGTTATGAGCAAGTAGCGAAGCGGATTGCGAATATCCGCTTGATCAGGAGAAAAGGGGAAACAAAAAATGGCAAAAGCGATTATGGTGCAGGGGACAATGTCCAATGCAGGAAAAAGCCTTCTGGCAGCAGGGCTTTGCAGGATTTTTAAACAGGATGGATACAGGGTGGCACCCTTTAAATCCCAGAATATGGCACTGAACTCTTTTATTACAGAAGAGGGGCTGGAGATGGGCAGAGCTCAGGTGATGCAGGCGGAGGCAGCCGGAATTAAGCCTTCTGTGCTGATGAACCCCATTCTTCTGAAGCCTACCAATGATGTAGCTCCCAGGTGATCGTAAACGGAGAAGTCCTGGGAACCATGAGTGCCAGAGACTATTTTAAATATAAGAAAAAGCTGGTGCCGGATATTATGAAAGCTTATGATAAACTGGCATCAGAAAATGATATCATTGTGATCGAGGGAGCAGGAAGCCCGGCAGAGATCAATCTGAAAACAGAAGATATCGTAAATATGGGAATGGCAAAGATGGCAAAGGCACCGGTACTTCTGGTGGGAGATATTGACAGAGGCGGTGTTTTCGCACAGCTGATCGGTACAGTGGAGCTTCTGGAAGAGGATGAAAGAGAGATGGTAAAGGGTCTGATCATCAACAAATTCCGCGGCGACAAGACCATCCTTGATCCGGGAGTGCAGATGCTGGAGGAGAGAAGCCATATCCCTGTAGTAGGAGTGGCTCCGTATCTGGATATTCAGGTGGAGGATGAGGACAGCCTCACAGAAAGATTTGACAGAAAACAGGAAGTGGATCTTATTGATATTGCGGTGATCCGGGTACCAAGGATCTCCAATTTCACAGATTTTAATCCACTGGAAAGTATCCCGGGAGTTTCCCTGAGATATGTACAGCATGTCAGTGAACTGAAAAATCCGGATATGATCATCCTTCCAGGAACAAAAAATACAATGGAAGATCTGCTGTGGATGCGGGCTAATGGTCTGGAAGCTGCAGTTTTGAAGGAAGCTGCAAAGGGTAAGATCATCTTTGGAATCTGTGGCGGTTATCAGATGCTGGGTGAGACCTTAAGTGACCCTCATCATGTGGAAGCCGGAGGAACCATCAAGGGAATGGGACTGCTTCCTATGGATACTGTTTTTGCGGAAAAGAAAACCAGAACCAGAGTTTCCGGCAGATTCCTGGAACTCGAGGGAGAGCTTCAGGCACTTTCTGGTGCAGAACTGGAGGGTTACGAGATTCATATGGGAGAAACTGTGTTAAAAGGCGAGGCCGGACACAGTGTATCCATTGAAGATCAGGTGTCAGGAGAGTGTAAGGAAGACGGTGCATACTGTAAAAATGTCTGTGGAACCTATGTCCATGGAGTTTTTGACAGAGAGGATGTGGCAGAGGCTGTTGTACGTGTTCTGGGTGAGAAAAAGGGGATTGATGTATCTCAGATGACAGGAATCGATTTTGCAGCATTTAAAGAAACCCAGTATGATATTCTGGCAGCAGAACTGAGGAAACATCTGGATATGAAGAAAATCTACGAAATTCTGGAGCAGGGAATCTGATCCGGAACTGTATGGTGAAAATCCAGATAAACTATAGCAATCCTCGTAAATAATGCATTTAAGACAGTTCAGCAGAATTTCACACTCTGATGGGCTGGATTAAGATGCATTATTTTAGAGGATTGCTATAATGAGTGATAGATGTAACTATTGTATACGGGAATTTATGGAATTTGGGAGATAAGGAATGAAAGTAGAACTGGAAAATGTAAAACCAATGGATATAGAGAAACGCAGCTTTGAGATCATCACAGAGGAACTTGGAGATAAAAAGCTGGTTCCCGGAACAGAGCTGATCGTAAAGAGATGTATTCACACAAGCGCAGACTTTGATTATGCAGAGAATCTCTGTTTCTCTGAGAATGCAGTTGAGAAAGCAATTGATGCTATCAAAGACGGTGCCTGCATTGTGACAGATACACACATGGCAGAGTCCGGGATCAACAAGAGAGTCCTTTCCCGTTACGGCGGAGAAGTATTCTGCTTTATCTCTGACGAGGATGTAGCTGCCACAGCCAAAGCCAACGGAACCACAAGAGCTACAGCCAGCATGGATAAGGCTGCTGCCATGGGAAAGAAGCTGATCTTTGCCATCGGAAATGCCCCCACTGCGCTGGTACGTCTCTATGAACTGATAGAGGAGGGCAAGCTGGATCCTGAGCTGATCATCGGTGTGCCGGTAGGTTTTGTAAATGTGGTTCAGTCCAAAGAACTGATCATGCAGCAGACGTACCTTATATTGTAGCCAGAGGAAGAAAGGGCGGAAGCAATGTTGCCGCATGTATCTGTAATGCATTGCTTTATATGATTGATAATAACAGAGGATACTAATTAATTCTGTATCTGACTGATATCTTTTAACAGCTTGCATGCCGGGACGAAATCTGCCACAGGCATGGAGGAGCAGGAGAGGATCAGGGTAATCTTACCGGGAGCCTCTCTCAGAAGCTGCAGGCGCAGACCATTGGTCTGTGCCTTTTTTTGAAGCTCCTGCCAGGTAAGAGTTGTGGACAGAGTCAGGGCCAGACTGGTACCTGCGGCTCCGGTCTGGATCTGGGCATCTTTCCCAAATACTTCCCGCACTGCACTGCGGAGTGCTTTCAGCTTTACAGAATACAGACGTTTCAGCTTACGGGTCTGTGCAGCCAGGTGACCATCCCGGATAAACTGGCAAAGAGCAATCTGCTCTGCTTTTGATGCTGTCTGATTATATTGGTCTGCCTTTTTTCTGTACAGTGCAGAAAGCTCCGGAGGCAGAACCATAAAGCTGATACGGATGGAGGCAGCAGAAGTCTGGAAAAGGTTCCCAGATACACTACATTCTGACCGCCCGCCAGACCAAAAAGAGAAGGGGTAGGCTTCTGCAGATACACAAATTCATTTTCAAAATCATCTTCAATGACCAGACTGCCATGTGAAGCAGAGTAATTCACCAGCTCCAGGCGCCTGGAAACAGGCATAATGTCACCCCATTTTGTCATATGTGCAGGAGAAACATATATAATATCGCAGTCCTTATTCCTGTAATCTATCTGAAATCCATAGTCATGAAATACAGTGCTTCCCTGTACAAAGGAAGGATTGGGAAAAGAAACAGTCTGACGTTGCTCAAGGAGCGGGCAGAGGATGTGCAAAAGGCTCTGGATACCAGCACCGATCACAATATCCTCCCCACTGCACAGCACATTTCTGCGTTCTCTCACATAATCAGCAAGTGTATCTCTCAGTCTGCCTCTCCCTGAGGCTCTCCGTAGGACAGTAATCGTTCATCCTGGCGAAGGGCACTTTTGATATAACGTCTCCACAAGTCAAAACGGAAACTCTCCCGATCTACTCCTGAAGAAGCAAAATCAAACCTGCAGGGTGTCTTGGTCTGTTTCTCGGCTTTTCTGACAGATGTATGTTGTCTGTCAGCAATATCTGTCACATAATATCCGCTCTGGGCTTTGGAAATAATATATCCCTCCGCAGCCAGCTGCAGATAGGCATTTTCAATGGTAGTGCGGCTCAGCTTCAGTTCCTGTGAACATTTTCGAAGAGAGGGCATCCTGCTTCCAGGCGGGAGCTTTTTCTCCATGATCAGCTCCCTGTAATAGTGGAACACCTCCAGGTACAGGTGCTCCTTTTTTTATTTTTATCTAAAATCAACTCCATAAAAAACTCCAATCTTTTCAGAGTGTGTTTGAAAAATCATTCCCGCAATCTGTACGCCCCACTTTGCGGTATATTTTGTTCGAATTCGGTTGCCGTAGCCCGTTACGACGCCCTCATTCGGACAAAATCTTCCGTAAATTGTGACGCACATCTTGCGAAAAGCATTTTTCAAACACGCTCTGGAATCAAACAAACTGACCCTTAAAAAAACATTAAATCTGGCTATATTCATATATCCACTGTGATGCTATATTAATACAAAGCATAAAAGAAAGACAAAGAGGAAAAAAAAAATTGAAAAAATTGCAGTAATTCATGATCTGTCCGGCTTGGGAAAATGCTCTCTTACAGCAGCGATTCCTGTAATTTCCGCCATGGGAGTCCAGGCTTGTCCGCTACCCACCGCAATATTGAGTAATCAGACAGGATACGGATCTTATTTCTGGGATGATTATACAGACCGGATGGAGCTGATCATGGATGAGTGGAAAAAAATGGGATTTACACCGGATGGTGTTTATACAGGATTTCTGGGAGACGCCAGACAGGTGGATCTGATCCTGAAATTTGTAGATATGTTATGCACAGAGGGAACACATATCCTGGTTGACCCGGTTATGGGAGACAGAGGGGAAACATACAAAACCTATTCAGAGACTCTCTGTGAAAAAATGCGGACTCTGGTCAGAGAAGCTACAGTGATCACACCGAACCTGACAGAGGCACTTCTTCTTCTGTATGGAAAAGAAGGAATGAAAGAAAGGATGAAAGCACTTTCTGATATGGAAGAAACACAGCTGCTTAAGGAAATAGAAACATCTGGCAGAGAACTGACTCAGCGTTTTGGACTGGAAGCAATTGTGATCACAGGAGTAGAGGTGTCCGGCAGTGACGGCAGAGCACGAATGGGAAATCTGGTTCTGGAAAAAGAAAAAGCAGACTGGTGTTTTTCTGTAAAAGAGGGCGGCAGCTATTCCGGAACAGGAGATCTTCTGGCATCTGTCCTGAGCGCAGGAATGGTGAGAGGAATTCCCATGAAAGCATGTGTGGAGAAGGCGGTTGAATTTCTGAGCGGAGCTATTCACGATGCAGTGGAAGAAGGTACTGACAGAAATGACGGAGTCTGTTTTGAAAAATATTTGGGGATACTGACACAGATATAATACAGGAAATCGCAAATATTGTTTTAGCCGAATTATATCGAAGCGGAGAGCTTATCCGATTAAATCATAATTATGAAATTACCGGACATTTAAATAAAATATATAACAGGAGGGACCATATTATGTCTGAATTAACAGCAAAAGAAAACATCAGAACAGCTGGTACAGTGAAAAGAATCACAGCCACAGCGGTAATGGCAGCGTTGACTACTTTAATGACAACTTATATCTTCCACATTCCGGTAGGTGTGAATGGAGGATATGTACATCTGGGTGACACTATGATCTATCTGGCAGCAGCATTTCTGCCATTACCTTACGCATGTGCGGCAGGAGCGATCGGAGGTGGTCTGGCAGACCTTCTGACAGCACCTGTATGGGCGCCTGCAACCATAATCATTAAAATGCTGATCTGTCTTCCGTTTTCTTCTAAAGGAACAAAGCTGGTCACAAAGAGAAATGTAGTTGCATTACTTCTTGCATTCGCCATCTCAGCAACAGGATACTATATTGCAGAAGGAATTATGTTTGGATTTACAGCATCCTTCTTTACCTCTGTCAGCGGAAGTATTGTACAGTCAGGTGGAAGTGCCATTATGTTTGTGATCATCGGTACTGCACTTGATAAAATCGGATTTAAGACTAATATTGTGAAATAATAGGAAAAATAAAATAACTGAAGTTAACCGGATCAAGTAGCGAAGCGGATGATTTTATCCGCTTGACACTGAGGAGAATATAAAATGACAACAGATATCATATACAGATATAAAAACCAGGTATATTTTAACATTACCAATAAATGTCCATGCAGATGCACTTTCTGCATCCGAAATACAGAGGATGCCATCGGTGAGGCATCCAATCTCTGGTTTGAACATGAACCTGCATTGGAAGAGATTTACAAAGCCATTGATGAGTTTGATTTTTCAGACTGTAATGAAGTGGTTTTCTGCGGATACGGAGAACCGACCATGGCTCTTGAGAACCTTATAGCAGTAAGCAAATATATCAGGGAAAGATACCCATTCCGGATCAGGCTGAATACCAACGGATTATCTGATCTGATTCACAAACGTTCTACTGCAGAAGAAATCTGTCAGGCTGTAGACAGTATATCCATCAGCCTGAATATGCCGGACGCAGCATCCTATAATGAAGTAGTCCGTCCTGCATACGGCGAGAAGTCCTTTGACGCATGCTGAAATTTGCAAGAGATTGTAAGCAGTATATTGATGATGTACGCTTCACAGTTGTAGATGTGATCGGCGAGGAAAAAGTAGAGCAGAGTAAAATCCTGGCTGCTCAGAATGGGATTCCGTTAAGAGTGAGAAAATATTCACCGTGATACAGAATAGAAAGTTTCTGTTTTTTGCTTTTGAATTTGTCTGAAAACTACAGCAGTCATGCACCTTACCGTGCGTGGCTGCTTATTTTTTTGCCGAATCAAGGAAGTTCCTTTCCACGAAGGCTGCAAAAGTAATAAGCAGTAGGAGACCGCACTTGACATATGAAAGTTCTTATACTATATTATATTTAACAATTAGGTTAAATGTTAAATGAAAGGCTGTGATGAACTATTGGGATTACAGGATACATTGAAAGCACTGGCAGATCCAATACGACGTGAGATTTTAAATTTGTTAAAGGGCGGACGGCTTTCAGCAGGAGAGATATGTGAACATTTTTCAGTGACGGGGGCGTCTATATCCAGACATCTGGCAATATTAAAGGATGCTGATCTGATCAGGAGCAAAAGGGAAGGAAAATTTATTTATTACGAACTAAATACTTCTGTATTGGAGGATGTTATGTTGTGGATCACAGACTTAAAGGGGGTATCGGATTATGAAGGAAATGATTAAAAAATATAAAGGTACATTGATCTGTTCTGTACTGGTAATGCTTGCAGGAATTTTGGTGGGTTTTACGATGGCGCAGAGCATATGGATAAACGTGTTTTTTGTAGTGACAGATTGCATACTGGTGACAATCATCTTTTATGACAACAGGAACAGACAGCAGAGCAGTAAGGTTATAGGGATGGTCATATGGATGATACCTGTTACCGCGTTAATCTATAATGGTATGGCAAGACTGATCAATATGGATGCGGATAGTGAGAATCTGTTTATGGCAGTAATTTACTTTGGAACAGGATTACTGTTTATGATCATAGGAAATTATTTGCCGAAGGTGAAACAGAATAACACCATAGGAATCAGGGTTGTATGGACACTGCAGGATGAAGAAAACTGGAGTGCAACTCATAGATTCAGTGGAAAATTATGGGTGGCATCAGGTGTCCTATGTATGCTTGCGGCCTTTTGGAGAAAGCATTGCTGCTTTGATTTTGTATATTGTGAGCATTATGGCTGCTGCAATTGTCAGTATTCTTTATTCTTATCTTTTTATAAGAAAAAAATGGCAGCCGGAGAAAAATTAAAAATCCGGTATAACAAGAAGACAATCGTGATATATATAATAGTATCAGTTTTTGTCATAATATTTACTATATGGACTTTGTTCTGGGGGAGTATTGATATTAGTTTTCATGATAATGATTTTACTGTTGAGGCACAGGATGGAGTGATTATACAGTGGATTATGGGCAGATTGACAGTATCTCATACAAAGAAAATTTATTTCAAAATGGGAATGATCGCAGAACAAATGGTATGGGAAACCTGAAGTATGGTATGGGAAATTTCAGAAATGATATTTATGGAGATTATATCCGCTACACCCATGCATCCTGCCACTCATATGTAGTTATGGATATAGGCGGAAAAATATTGGTGGTAAATGGCGCAGATGAATCAGAAACAAAGAAAATTTATGACACCCTCAGAGAGAAATGTCAGATGAATTAGTGCGTATTTCACCGAATCAGAAAAGAAGCAAAAATAACAGGCATTGCGGTTACGAATCGCAATACCTGTTATTTTTGATGCGATTGCGGGTATCATGGAACCATGAAGGTGATTTCTATGATAAACAGACAATTCTACATCGATAAGATTATGGCATACATTGATACGCCTTGTGTAAAAGTGCTGACTGTCTTTATACAATCTTAATACGGAATCATAGACTTTTATACTATCTTTGAAAGCAATTGTATATAATAAAACGCATTATGAAGATATTGCTATAGAATCATTAGTAAGGAGTTATGATCATTTATGCCGGAAAAAATGTGTAAGAGAAAACACCTGACGTCTTTTCAGCTGATTATTCTGGGATTTGCAGGTGTGATCCTTTTGGGAAGCATTTTGCTGATGCTTCCGGTTTCTTCTTTGGAGAAAGTGCCGACGCATTTCATGAGGCACTTTTTACAGCCACTTCGGCAGTATGCGTTACAGGGCTTGTAGTAAAGGACAGCGGAAGTTACTGGTCTGTGTTCGGACAGACAGTTATTCTTGCGCTTATACAAATAGGTGGACTTGGAGTAGTAACCGTAGCGGCAGCGGTTTCGCTTCTTTCAGGGAAAAAAATATCTCTCATGCAAAGAAGTACAATGCAGGATGCAATTTCAGCACCTAAAGTTGGAGGAATTGTCAGACTGACAAGGTTCATTTTAAAGGGGACTCTTTTGATTGAAGCAGCAGGAGCTATGTTATTGCTGCCGGTTTTTGCATCGGATTATGGCTTAAAGGGAATCTGGATGGCAGCCTTTCATTCTGTTTCTGCTTTTTGTAATGCAGGATTTGACATTCTGGGAACAGCAGATAATGCCTTTCCGTCTTTGACAGGGTATTCTGGAAATGTCCTTATAAATGTGGTAATCATGCTGCTGATCATCACAGGGGGAATCGGTTTTCTCACCTGGGATGATATTTATAGGAATAAAATGAATTTTAAACGTTACCGCATGCAAAGCAAGATTATTCTTATGACTACTGTATGCCTGATTATTTTTCCGGCAGTTTTTTTCTTTGTCTGTGATCTGAAAAACCTGCCTGTGGGAGAACGCCTGTTAGCTGCCATGTTTCAATCGGTAACTACAAGAACTGCCGGCTTTAATACCATAAACATTTCAGAGATGAGCGAGGCATCAAAAGCGGTTATGATACTGTTAATGCTGATCGGTGGTTCGCCGGGTTCTACAGCAGGAGGAATGAAAACAACTACTTTTACGGTACTGATACTGAATGCAATTGCGACGTTTCGCAGTCAGGAAAATGCAGGGGCTTTTGGTCGGAGACTGGAATATCATGTGATAAAAAATGCAGCCACAGTAGCCATGCTTTATTTTACATTGTTCTTTTGCGGAGGTGTTGCAATCAGCGTATACGAAGATCTTCCACTTTTGGATTGTCTGTATGAAGCAGCTTCAGCTGTGGGTACGGTAGGTCTGACCTTGGGAGTCACACCGGGACTTCATGTTTTTTCACAAGTTGTGCTGATCATACTGATGTATCTGGGACGCGTAGGCGGCCTGACCCTGATTTATGCAGTATTCTCAGGAAGAAACAAGGGAAATGCAAAGCTTCCTCTGGAGAAAATTACAGTTGGATGAGAAGGAGACAAGTAATATTATGAAGAATGTATTGATTATTGGACTTGGAAGATTTGGAAAACATATTGCCATGCAGCTGAATCAGCTTGGGCATGAAATTATGGCAGTCGACTGGAAGGAAGAAAGGGTGGATAAAGTGCTTCCGTTTGTGACTAACGCCCAGATTGGGGACAGTACTGATGCGGAATTTTTACAATCTCTTGGGATTGGAAACTACGATATCTGTTTCGTGACCATCGGAGGAAGTTTTCAGAATTCTCTTGAGACCACTTCCCTTCTGAAAGAACTGGGAGCAAAACTGGTAATATCCAGAGCTGAACGTGATGTTCAGGAAAAATTTCTCTTACGCAATGGTGCAGATAAGGTGGTTTATCCGGAAAAGCAGGTTGCAAAATGGGCATCTATCCGTTACACAGATGATCATATCCTTGATTATATGGAGGTGGATGCTTCCCATGCGATTTTTGAGGTAGAAGTGCCAGAGGAATGGACTGGAAAAACTGTAGGCGGACTGGATATCAGAAAGCGTTACAATATTAATATTCTGGCAGTAAAAAATGAAGGAGAATTTAATATTGCAATTTCTCCGGATACGTATTGGAAGAGAATAGTAAATTACTGGTGCTGGGAGAATACAGAGCTCTTCAGAAGTGCTTCCGCATATAGTACAGCGAATATTAAGTAACTGCTATATTGACTTGTCTGATTTTTCATCTGCGGCGTTGTCGTTCAATCGCCGTAGCCACCGCTACGCCTCATTCCTCCGCCTTGCAGCTGAA
>ENA-OQIG01000377-OQIG01000377.1-human-gut-metagenome-genome-assembly--contig:-NODE-377-length-26200-cov-4.238868_pt1 | contig 26200 bp, 23 predicted proteins | sample MGYA00242576_ERZ504741 | MGnify/ENA primary metagenome ERZ504741 (study PRJEB26092, sample SAMD00036436) | human gut metagenome | host: Homo sapiens | study: EMG produced TPA metagenomics assembly of... | reverse complement strand
CCCCAAGTGAATATAACGTGACGGAAACAGTGCTGCCACCTCTCGATGACGTTTTGCAGGAAAGTGAATACGCTGTCGTTTCCGGCACAATAGATGATGCTGGCATGATCACCGCCCAAACCCGGCAACACACCGATAAATTGATCTACCACCGGACAAGCCAGTTGAGGATAAGCTGCCAGCGACGAATTGGTATGTGCCGGCATCTCTATCTCGGGAATAATCTCTACCTGACGATCGGCGGCATAGGCAATCATTTCCTTCATATCCTCTTGAGTGTAAAAGCCACCTACAGGGGTGGGTTCACCGGGTAACGGATTCCGCCGTGAATGGAACGGTACGTCCGTATGGTCTACCCGCCACGCGCCTATCTCAGTCAGACGGGGATATTTCTTGATCTCGAGTCGCCAGCCGTTATCGTCCACCAGGTGGAAGTGAAGCTTATTGATTTTCAGCATAGCCATGCAGTCAATGATTCGCAACACACTCTCTTTAGGAATGAAAAAGCGGGAAACGTCCAGCATTAATCCCCGGTAACCGAAACGGGGTTCATCCTGAATAGTCAGACAAGGAACCGTCCACATGGCATTTACCGTACGGGAATTTTCAATATCGGGAGGAAGCAACTGACGGATCGTCTGTAAGGCATAGAAGAATCCTTTGGCGTCAGACGCCTCTATGCTGATCTGTTCGGGACTGACGCTCAGCCTGTAAGCCTCGCTTTTCAGCAAGGGGTCGGTGACAAAGCATACATCACCTTTCCCCTTTCCCGTTTTCAGCACGGGGGTGAATCCGGCGGCCCGGGTGAAGAGGTTGACGAAATTCCGTGCCACGCGGGCCTGTTCCGCGTTTTCCACCCTCAACACGGTGCTCCCGGAGAAAAGGAAGTTCCCGGTACCCGGTACCATTTGTACCGGGCAGAACTACAGAAACGATTGGTGTTAAGTTATCGGCCTGCAGGCGTCGCAAGGGGGCAGAACGCCAACAGGAGTATATATATAATGTGTTTCATACAGTTTAGTCAATGGATTTCTGTTTGGAGTGGGAAAAGGAACTCTATTCTTTATCCCGCTCCGGAGAGAAGCGTACCGGATCATTGTATTGTTCCTGCAACTTCAGCATCTGCTCTTTGAGTTCTTTCACCACAGGTTCATACTCTTTCTGTCCGTACAGATTGTGCATTTCCGTCGGGTCGGCTTGCATGTCATACAGTTCCCACCAATTGATGTCGTTATAGAAATGGATTAGTTTATAGCGTTCGGTACGTATTCCATAATGACGTTTCACCATGTGCTCGGCCGGATATTCATAGAAGTGATAGTATAATGCATTCCGCCAGTCTTTGGGCTGTTCGCCTTTCAGCAATGGCAGCAATGACACACCCTGTATATCAGCAGGAACAGGAGCACCGGCCAGTTCGAGGAAAGTAGGTGCATAGTCAATGTTCTGAACCATCTCGGTGATGTCACCACGACGGTCGAATCCTTTCGGCATACGCATGATCAGCGGTGTACGCATGGACTCTTCATACATGAAACGCTTGTCGAACCAACCGTGTTCGCCCATATAGAAGCCCTGGTCGGAGGTATAGACCACCAACGTGTTGTCCAGCAATCCCTTCTTTTCAAGATAGTCGAGCACACGTCCCACATTGTCATCCAGTGACTTCACAGTCTTCATGTAGTCACGCATGTAGCGCTGGAACTTCCAGTCAGCCAATTCCTTCCCACTCAGGTTTTGCTTGTAGAAGTCATCGATCACCGGACCATAGAACTTGTCCCATGCCGCACGCTGTCCTTCGTCCATACGTCCCAGAAACTTCTGATAAAGTGATTTCAGACGTGAGTCTTATCCGGACGCAGCATCTTCAGGTCATAAATCATGTCCATGTCCTTCACGATACTCATCTCCTGTGCCGCAGCAGCCGGACGGCCTTCGTAATCGTCAAAGAAGTTATCGGGTAGCGGGAAGGTTTTGTCCTCGTACAAAGCCAGGTTACAGGTATCTGCCATCCAGTTACGGTGAATAGCTTTATGATGAATCAACAGGCAAAACGGTTTGCTCTCGTCACGCTTATTCTCCATCCAGTCGATAGCGTCATCAGTGATCAGGTTGGTGATATAACCGTGTTTCTGAACGGTATCGTTATCTTGTGTAATGAAGTCGGGATTATAATAGTCGCCTTGTCCGGGCACAATCTCCCAATAATTGAAGCCTGAGGGCAGGCTCTCCAAGTGCCACTTACCTACAAGAGCGGTTGGTAACCGGCTTTCTGAAGCAGTTTCGGGAAAGTTTGCTGGGCACTGTCAAACACGCAAGTCGTATTGTCGTAGAATTTATTGGCACAGCTATGTTTGCCGGTGATCATGCAGGCACGGCTGGGGCCGCTCAGTGAGTTGGCTACAAAAGAATTCGTAAAGCGCACGCCATCGCGGGCAATGCGATCGAGGTTGGGAGTTTCTATATAACGGGTATCGTAGCAGCTCATCATTTGCGCCGTATGATCGTCCGTCATAATATAAACAATGTTCAGAGGTTTTTGCTCTTCTTTCTGTTTGCCCGTGGCACATGAAGTCAAAGAAGCTACAGCTGCCGCACCGGTCAGCGAGTAGAGAATTCCGGATGGTAGATTGTTCATCATAAGTAGTTTTTCTATTAGGGATTATTTAGTGGTGCAAATATAAAGAGTTTTAACAGTCCGTCGAGTTCAAAAACAACTATGATTCTTCTGAAAACGTCTAATAATAGGATAGAAAAGACATAAATAGACGTTTTTGAACATCCGATAGACAAAATCGGAAGCCTCTAACTAACAAGTCTTAGCTGAAATTTGTATATTTGCAGACATGAAAAACCTCCCGAAAACCGGGACATCACCCGATAAAAACGAATCTGTTTCACCACAGAGTAACACGGAGTCTCACAGAGAATCTTTCTCTCTTAAACGTCTATAACGAGAAATAAACCTCCGTGAAACTCAGTGCTACTCTGTGGTGAATTCAAAATCTAACTCAAATGAAACTAAATACCAACCTAATCAACAAACACTTTTATGAATCAAAAATTATTGTTCAGTAGCGCGTTGCTTGTCGGCATAGCAGGAACACAACAGGCGCTTGCACAAAAAAAGAAAGTCCAGGATCAAAAGAGACCCAACGTCGTTTTCATCCTGGCCGACGACCTCGGATTCGGTGACCTCAGTTGTTACGGACAAGAGAAGTTCGAAACTCCCAACATAGACAAGTTGGCTCAGGAAGGAATGCGCTTCACCCAGTGTTATTCGGGTACCACCGTCAGCGCCCCTTCACGCTCTTGCCTGCTGACCGGTACCCACAGTGGACATACGGCCATTCGTGGAAATGTAGAACTCGATCCGGAAGGACAATTCCCTCTACCGGCAGATGCACAAACCATCTTCCACGATTTCCAGAACGCAGGATACAAGACCGGCGCTTTCGGTAAATGGGGACTCGGTTTTATCGGTTCCACGGGTGATCCTAAAAAACAGGGCATCGACGAGTTCTATGGCTACAACTGCCAGTTGCTGGCACACAGTTATTATCCCGATCATCTGTGGGACAATGACAAACGAGTAGAACTGAAAGATAACACACTGGACGTACAGTACGGTAAAGGTACTTATTCTCAGGATCTGATTCACTCAAAGGCACTTGACTTCCTCGATCGGATGGGAAAAAGCGGAGAATCGTTCTGCATGTGGTATCCCACCATCATCCCCCACGCCGAACTGATTGTACCCGAAGACAGCATTATAAAGAAGTTCCGCGGCAAATATCCCGAAAAACCTTTCCATGGAACCGAACCGGGTAATCCCGCATTCCGCAAGGGCGGTTACTGCTCACAATTCTATCCACACGCCACATTTGCAGCTATGGTCTATCGTCTGGATGTATATGTAGGTCAGATTGTACAGAAATTGAAAGAGATGGGGGTTTATGACAATACGATCATCATCTTTGCAAGTGACAACGGTCCGCACATGGAAGGTGGAGCCGATCCGGACTTCTTCAACAGCAACGGAATCTGGCGCGGATACAAACGCGACTTGTACGAAGGAGGAATCCGTGTACCGATGATTATTTCATGGCCGGGACGTGTACAGCCCAGTACTCAAACCGACTTCATGTGTTCGTTCTGGGATGTAATGCCTACGTTCCGTGAAATTCTGAATCCGAAAGCAAAGAATCAGCAAATGGATGGTGTCAGTCTGCTACCGTGCTCGAAAACCGCAAAGGGCAGAAAGAACATGAATATCTGTACTTTGAATTTCAGGAGATGAACGGACGCCAAGCCGTACGCAAAGGACCGTGGAAACTGGTCCACATGAATGTTCGTGGCAAGAATCCGTATTATGAACTCTATAATCTCAATTCTGATCCGTCGGAACGACATAATGTGCTGAACCAATATCCGGAAAAGGTGACGGAATTGAAGGCTATCATGCAGTCATCGCATATACCTAACCCGAACTTCCCGTTACTTCCGGGAGAAAAATAAAGAACTTACCACAGAGGACACAGAGTAACACAGAAGCTATTTAAAGTTGTAGTTTATCTATAAAAAACGTTGTGTTACTCTGTGTTACTTTGTATTACTCCGTGTTACTCTGTGGTGAAAAAGCTTTTGGTGAACTTTTATTTATGAGTCTTCAAGGTATCCGCCGCGAATACATCTTCCCGATAACCATAATCCAGAGAAGAATAAATCTTCAGCATCTCGGGCAGGCGCTCCATGAAACGCTCAAAGTTCTTATGCTCCGGCAATGTCCATTGTATTTCGGACAAAGCAGCCATTCGGGGCAGAATCTGCCACTCCATCTTCGTTGAATCGGCTGTCCATTCGGTCCAGATACATCCTTGAGTACCTATCACAAACTTCTTTTCCGCATCGGTCAGTTCTGCAGGTACCGGTTCAAAGTTGTATACACGGTTCATCCATTCGAATCCCGTCATTTTATTGATACGCGGATTACTGAAATAGAGCCGCTGAATAGGAGTCATAATGACATCATGATGCCGGCGGGCAGCTTCGATTCCTCCCTGGATTCCTCTCCATGACATGATAGTGGAGTTCGGAGTCAGACCTCCTTCCAATACCTCATCCCATCCCAGCATACGGCGTCCGTGAGCATTGATTTCTTTCTCCAGCTCGGACATGAAGTAGGTTTGCAACTGATTCTCTTTCGAATGTTTAGGCAGGGCTTTGATACCCAACTCCTTAATTTTAGCCTGACATTTGGGGCACTTCTCCCAACGGCTTTTCGGACATTCGTCACCGCCGATATGAATATATTCGGAAGGGAAGATATCCATAATTTCATCCAATACATCTTTGGTGAACTGAAGTGTCTGGTCATTACCTGCACAGAGTACATCGGGGAAGACACCGAATGAGCAAAGTACTTTGTACGGACCACCTGTACATCCCAGTTCCGGATAAGAAGCCAGTGCAGCAGTAGTATGTCCCGGAAGGTCAATTTCGGGAACTACTGTAATGAAACGGTCGGCAGCATAGCGAACAATCTCACGAGCTTCGTCCTGTGTATAAAATCCACTATGGGGCTTCCCGTCGAATTTCTTGGTTTCCCAATCGATAATGGTAGAGTCTCGTTTAGAACCGATCTCTGTCAGTTTGGGATATTTCTTGATTTCGATTCGCCATCCCTGATCTTCGGTCAGGTGCCAATGAAAGTAGTTGATGTTATGCAGTGCCATCAGGTCAATCATCTGCTTAAGGTAGCTGACCGGGAAGAAGTGACGGCCTACATCGATCATGAATCCCCGGTAACGGAAACGGGGAAAGTCGGTAACCGTACCGGCAGGAAGGGCAGCTGCCACCTTACCGTCTTTCAGGATCGGAAGAGCTTTATGAATAGTCTGGATACCATAAAAGACACCGGCTTCACTGCCTCCCGTCAAAAGAACCTTTTCAGGAGTGATTTGAAGTTTATAACCTTCCGGATGCCCCATTGTGGAGTCTACAGCAAGAATAATAGCATTGCTGCTTTTCTCTTTGTCCGATACACGAACCTCGGTTCCGGTCATTTCTTTAATAAAAGTAGCCAGAAAATCAGCAGTACGATGCATCTTTTCATTGGTTGCCGGGTAGACAATCGTAGTGCTGCGGTCAATAATAAAAGGAGTAGTGTCCCGGGCAAGGACAATCTCCTGCGGTTGAGGGATTACGTCCAAATTACCCTTTACGGTGGCTGCCGGGCGGCAGGCTGTGAATAGCACAACGGCAAACAAACCGGGAGCTAAACGGGATAGTAGTTTCTTGTTCATGGTTTAATTAATTAGAGTTACAAGGGAAGCCTCGCCCCCACCTCTTCTTCCATAGAATCAGGAAGAGAAGACAGGCAGGAAAACAAGACAGTGCAAAGATAGGATTTTATTTCCATTTTTTTGGTCACGTCTATGCAAACTGTTACTTTTGCCGGTAACGTGATAGAAATACATCCATGAAAAACAATCCATATACCGGCTTTCTGACCTGGCTGACCGTACTTTTTACTGTCTGTTGCCTCCCGCTGAAAGCCAGCCATTACTACTATAAACAAATTTCCCTGAAGGAGGGACTTCCCTCTACCGTACGTTGTGTCTATACCGAGCCAAAAGGATTTGTATGGATAGGAACCAATGCAGGATTGGGACGATTTGACGGACAAAAGCTGAGAAAATATGTCCACCGGCAAGAGGACGTGCATTCGTTGCCGCACAACTACATCCATCAAATTACCGAAGATATTCAACATAATATATGGATACTGACAGACGGTGGAATAGCGCAATATCGCAGGTCAAGTGACGATTTCGCCATTCCGCTAGACGATCGGGGGCATCCGATCCTCGCCTACTCTGCCTGCCTGACAGAACAAGGGGTAATCTTCGGCGGACGCAACCGCATCTATCGCTACGACTATGACAGCCGATCGATAAAACTCCTGCTGGATTTTAGTTCCGATCCTTATTTCGCTATCTCCGCCATCAGTCGGTGGGATGAAGAGACTCTGCTCTGTTGCAGCCGTTGGCAAGGGCTCCGACTGATCAATCTCCGTTCGGGCGAACGCCGTCTCCCCCCTTTCGACTGCGGAAAGGAGATCATGGCACTCCTGATCGATTCTCACAACCGCATCTGGCTGGCTCCTTATAATGAAGGACTCCGCTGCTTCAACCCCGAAGGCCGACTGCTGGCCTCGTACACCACCGACAATTCCGGGCTCAGCAACAACGTGGTGCTGAGCATGGCCGAACGGGACTCACACATCTGGGTCGGTACAGACGGAGGAGGCATCAACATCATACACCCGGACAGCCATCGAATCACAGTACTCGAACATATTCCGGGAGATAACTATTCGCTTCCGGTTAACTCCATCTTGTCACTCTACAATGACAATTACAATAACATGTGGGCAGGCAGTATCCGCAAAGGATTGATCAATATCCGAGAAGTGTCCATGAAGACCTATACCGATGTCTTTCCCGGAAGCACCCAAGGCCTGAGTGACCCCACCGTGCTGAGTCTGTATCAAGACGAACCGAACGGACGAATCTGGATAGGTACAGATGGTGGGGGTGTCAACAGCCTCGGCCCTGTCACCGAAGAGTTCCGTCACGACCGTTCTACCTGGGGTGACAAAGTGGTCTCGATCACCGGATTTACCCGAGAATCCATCCTTTTATCGGTCTTTTCCAGGGGATTGTTTGTTTATAACAAAGAGAACGGTAAGCGGAAACCGCTACCTATTGACCATCCCGACCTCAAACAATATATTTACTATAGCGGTATGGCGGTCAATATCTACCGGGACGAACCGGGCAGCGTACTTTTGTTGGCAGGACATACTTACCGGTATGACATCGGTTCGCAGAAAATACGCGTAGTAAATGAAGAAGAAGGTATGGAGATCGCAGGCAGTATGAATGCCATTGCGCATAACGAACGTTTCACTTACCTGCACGACAGTCGTACCCTCTACGAACTGGATCGAACCGGCAATAGGCTGAAAAAACTTTTCAGCTGCACGGGCGACACACTGCTCTACTCCGTTTCGATGGACGAGAAAGGTGATTTCTGGATAGGCAGCAATACAGGGTTGGGACAATACAGCATCCGGACCCGGCAATATCACCCATTGATCACTTCACTGTTCGGCGAAGCCAGTTCGGTGATATGTGATCATCGGGGAAAAGTATGGATTGGTGCAGACCACATGTTATTTGCCTGGATGCTGCAATCCCGGAAGTTCATTCTTTTCGGTGAATCGGACGGGGTCATTCCGAATGAATATCTTGCCAAGCCCCGGCTCGTCTCAGGGAAGGGTGAAGTCTATATGGGGGGTGTCAATGGGTTGCTCTGTATCGATAACCGCTTCCCGGCAACTTCCTCCAACTATCCGGAAGTAGTACTGACCGATGTACGTGTAAACGGTGAACCGGCCACGAACCGGACGGCAGGAAATCCCGACAAACTCACCCTACCACAAGACAGCCGGGCAATCACCCTGCGCGTGATGTCTCACGAAGAAGACATCTTCCGAAAAAAAAGATACCGCTACCGGATAGACGGACTCAATGAGGAACCGATCGAATCATACGATCCGGAACTGGTCATCCGCTCACTACCGGCAGGCAACTACCGCATACAGGCTGCATGCAGTACTCAAAATGGCGACTGGACTCCCTTCCACCCGATCCTGTCACTGACCATACTCCCTCCCTGGTACCGAAGCGGATGGTTCATCATCTGCTTGTTACTATTTGTGTCGGGAGGCATCACCGCTATCATCTTCGCCATTTTGCGCCGTAGGAAGAACCGGTTGAAATGGGAATTAAAAGAACGGGAATTGCAGGAATATGAAGAAAAGATTCGATTCCTCGTCAATGTCAGCAATGAACTCCTCCCATCGTTCACGGAGAAGGGGGAACGGGAACTGCAAATCGTAGAACTGATACGTAACCGTCTCCGTAACGGCGAAAAAAGCAAAGCACCTGCCGAAATAGCAAGCAGTCCGAATATTGTCAAGGAGGAACTCAGCCAACCCGATGAAACTTTCCTGCGGAAGCTGAACCAGTTGATCACCGACCATCTGACAGTCCCGAACTGGACGTCACATTCCTCTGCACGGAGATGGGATTGAGCCGCGCCTCACTCTATAACAAACTAAAAGCAATGACCAATATGGGAGCCAACGATTACATCAATAAATTCCGTATGGAAAAGGCCATCCAACTGATATCAACCACCGATCTCACTTTCACAGAGATAGCAGAAAAGATAGGATTTACAACATCCCGCTATTTCAGTACATCATTTAAGCAATATACCGGAGAAACACCGACTCAGTATAAAGAGAAAATAAGGAAAAGCAGTAAGGTGTAGCCATCCGCCAGTTAGGGTGTAGCCATCCGGACTGCATGGTTACACCCTGTCTGTCGGATAGCTACACCCTCTCTATCAGGCAATGGTGACAGACGCATCCAGATAGACATCCTGAATGGCGTGAAGTAACTCCACTCCTTCGTTCATGGGTTTCTGGAAAGCTTTACGTCCGCTGATCAATCCCATACCGCCGGCACGTTTGTTTACTACTGCCGTAACGACAGCATCCTTCAGGTCGGACGCTCCATGTGACTCTCCACCGGATTGATCAGCCCGACACGTCCATATATCCATTGGCCACCTGATAGCGGCAAAGATCGATCGGATGGTCCGTAGTCAGCTCGGTATACATTCTTTCATCCGTCTTTCCGAAATGAATCGCTTTGAAACCACCATTGTTAGTCGGCAATTTCTGTTTTACGATATCGGCTTGATGGTAACTCCCAGACGGTTGGCTTGTCCGGTAAGGTCAGCAGCCGCATGATAGTCTATACCATCTTTCTTGAACTCGTTGTTACGCAGATAGCACCACAGGATGGTGGCCATACCCAGTTCATGCGCATAATCGAAAGCCTCAGCGATTTCCACCAATTGGCGGCGACTCTGTTCGGAACCGAAATAGATAGTAGCACCTACAGCCACTGCCCCCATTTCCCAAGCCTCCTTGACGGTGCCAAACAGAACCTGATCGTAAGTATTGGGATAAGACAACAACTCATTATGGTTCAGTTTTACTACAAACGGTATCTTATGCGCATATTTTCGGGCAACAGCACCCAGATTGCCGAAAGTGGATGCAACTGCATTACAACCGCCTTCAATGGCAAGCTTCACAATGTTTTCCGGATCGAAATAAATCGGATTCGGAGCGAACGAAGCTCCGGCCGTATGTTCGATGTCCTGATCGACCGGAAGAATGGATACATATCCGGTGTTTGCCAGACGACCATGCCCCAGCAATGTCTGCAAACTGCGCAAAGTCTGTATGTTACGGTCAGAGTCAATCCATATCTTATCGATTGTATCCGGTGACGGTACGTGAATCAGTGATTTATCAATGGTTTTGCAAGTGTGGTTCAGGTAATATTCAGCCTGATTTCCCAACAGTTCTATTATTTTATTCATAATTGTAATGGTTTTGAGTTCACCACAGATTACACAGAGTTCCACAGAGATTATTTTCTCCTAATATCTTATAAACAAGAAATTAAAGTTCTGTGAGATTCCGTATAATCTGTGGTGAGTTGTATTCATTTCTAAACATTTACGAGGTCTCTCTCCTCTTATTTTTTCTTTCCCTGGTTGGCAACCGCTTCCATCAACTTACGGATTTCTTCGGGATCACCCAGGAAATAGTCTTTTTCCAGATTCAGTTCGTCACTGAACTCAAATACGTAAGGGACGGCAGTCGGCAGATTCAGTTTTACGATCTCTTCATCGGAGATGTGCTTCAAGTGCTTGATGATGCCGCGCAAACTATTTCCGTGGGCAACAACCAGAATTTCATCAGCCGTTTTCAGATTCGGGAAGATGATACACTTCCAATAAGGCATGATACGTTCGATGGTATCTTTCAGAGATTCTGTCCGGGGAAGTTCCGCATCGGGTACTTCCTGATAACGATTCTCAAAGCGGGGATTTCTCGGATCGTCTTCCGACAGGGCATTGGGAGCTATATCATAACTCCTGCGCCAGATAAGCACCTGTTCATCCCCGTATTTAGCGGCTGTTTCGCTTTTGTTCAGTCCTTGCAGATCGCCGTAATGTTTTTCATTCAGGCGCCAGCTTTTCTCTACCGGAATCCAGTCCTGATCCATCCGGTCGAGTACGCAATTCAGCGTTTTCACCGCTCGTTTAAGGTATGACGTATAAGCTTTATCGAAGTTAAATCCATTCTCTTTCAGTAGTTCGCCTGCTTTACAGGCTTCGGCAATTCCTTTTTCTGTCAGATCGACATCTGTCCAACCGGTAAAACGGTTCTCTTTGTTCCATGCACTTTCTCCATGACGGAGCAATACAATCTTTTTCATTCAACTCTCCTTTCTTTAGGTGTTTACTATAGAACATTTGTACTGAGTACAAAGTTCACGAAACTTTTTCTAAATATCTATGCTGAAGTATGCTGATAAAAGTTACCTTTGTACACTGTAAGTAACCTTTTTATTTAATTCCTAAATGAACAACACATGAAAAAGCTCTTTTTTCCATTACTACTATTCGTATCCGGTCTGCTATCCGCCCAAACAGAGATAACACTCTATGTATCACCTTCGGGCAGCGACCATCATCCGGAACAGCGGAAAAGCCGATGGCTACTTAGAATATGCCTGGAAAAGCCTCACGGCAGGCCGGCCGGCGTTCCATCACCATCTACTGCGAAGGCACCAACTACCTGTCCGCTCCGATTCTTATCACAAACGAGACTTCGGGCACACCCGAACATCCGATCCGTTTTTCTTCGTATCCCGGACAAAAAGCGGTCATCAGCGGTTCGCGTATACTCCGGAACCTGCGTTGGAAAGAGTATAAAAACGGTATCATGCAAGCCAAAGTGGAAGAAGAACTGATCCCCGACCAGCTCTTTGTGAACGGGAAAAACAGATATCGGCACGGTATCCGAATTTTGATCCGAATATACGCATCTTCAACGGATATGCAGCTGACGCCTGCTCACCCGAACGTGTAAAAAACTGGAGCAGCCCCGCGGGAGGTTATCTGCACGCCATGCACAGCAGAGAATGGGGAGGCTACCAATACAGCATCGAAGGCAAAGACGCCAAGGGCGAACTGATACTGAAAGGCGGATTTCAGAACAACCGCCAGATGGGTATGCACCACACCTACCGCATGGTAGAAAACATCTTTGAAGAATTGGATGCCGAAGGGGAATGGTATTTTGATAAAGAAACCCATACACTCTATTTCTATCCGCCGCGAGAACTCGACCTGCAAACCGCCTTGTTCGAAGTGCCGCAGGCAGAAAACCTCTTTATCCTGAAAGGAAAACCCGGAAGTCCGGTCCGCCACGTATCCGTAGACCATTTGGAACTGACACAAACCCTGCGCACCTTTATGAAAACCAATGAACCCCTATTGCGCAGTGACTGGAAAATCTATCGGGGAGGAGCCCTGATAATTGAAAATGCCGAAAAATGCTCTGTAAACGGCTGCTACCTGCACGATATAGGAGGCAATGCTATCTTCTTCTCCAATTATAACCGCAACCACCGTGTCAGCCAAAATCATATCACCCGTATAGGAGCCAGTGCCGTTTGCTTTGTAGGCTCTCCGGATGCCGTCCGTTCCCCTCTGTTCGAGTACGGAAAGTCGCAAACCTGGGAGCAGATGGATAAAGGGACAGGCCCCCTCACCCCCGACTATCCCTCAGACTGCCTGGTGGACGACAATCTGATTCACTCGATCGGAGAGACAGAAAAGCAGGGAGCCGGTATCCAACTATCTATGTCCGCACGAATCACCATCCGTAACAACAGTATTTACGACCTGCCCCGTGCCGGCATCAACGTCAGTGAAGGTACCTGGGGAGGACATCTGATAGAAGGAAACGATGTGTTCGATACCGTACTTGAGACAGGCGACCACGGATCCTTCAACTCCTGGGGACGCGACCGCTATTGGCATCCCGACCGGAATGTGATGGATGAATTCGCAAAAGAACATCCTCAAATGGTATTCCGGGACGCTACCGAAACGACTGTCATCCGCAACAACCGCTGGAGGTGCGACCATGGATGGGACATCGATCTGGACGACGGTTCTTCCAACTATCACATCTACAACAACCTCTGCCTACACGGAGGATTGAAATTGCGCGAAGGCTTCGCGCGAACGGTGGAAAACAACATTATGGTCAACAACACATTCCATCCGCACGTCTGGTTTGCAAACTCTCAAGACATTTTCCGTCATAACATCGTCACGACTCCCTATCGCCCCATTCAGGTAAAGGAATGGGGAAAAGAAACAGATACTAACTTTTTTGTCACCAAGCAAGGACTGGAACAGGCACAAAAGAGAGGAACGGACCTCCATTCACTTTACGGTGATCCGCTCTTCATCGCTCCTGAAAAAGGAGACTACCGGGTAAAAGAAAATTCGCCTGCCTTGAAGACGGGGTTCCGGAATTTCGATATGGAGCACTTCGGCGTACAATGCCCACACCTGAAAGCTTTGGCGGCTACTCCGGAATTGCCGGTTTTCAAAATTCCGGAAGAAAAGCCGGAGACGGTACAGACGTATTCGTGGAAGGGGTTAACATTGAAAGAGGTGTCGACCGAAGGAGAACGTTCGGCCACGGGGCCCGACAAAATACGAGGCATACTGGTAGTGCAGGTCGAAAAGGGAATAACCGCCCTGCAAACCAACGACGTGATTCTGCGCATTAACGGCAAACCGGTAGATAACCGGACGGATATGGAAACCGAGATCCGGAAGTCACCCGAAGGCAATAAGTTCCGGATCATCTTCTTCCGAAATCAGAAAGAAAATGCGGTAACGATGTAAAGACATATAACAATAGATACCAATGTTGTCTATTTGCAAAAAAGGCAGTCATCACACGGACAGGAGTTTTTTTCCATATCCGCCACCCAAACGACCGATAACACAGGTTGGAGAATGACAAAATAAAAGACGGTCACGCTCAACGATTGCTTTTCAGGAAAAGGCGGTCGGTGATGGTAGAAGGAAGTTCCGATTCATAATGGGTTACCATAATCATCGTCTTGTCCTGCCGACGGCAAAAAGCTTCGATAATCTTTTTCACCCGCCGGCGATTGTACGTATCGAGTCCGTGCAGCGGCTCGTCCAGAATAAGCAATTCCGGATCTTTCACAAAAGCACGGGCCAATAATGCCAGACGCTGCTCACCGCTCGACAGCTGAAGAAAAGTTTTGTCCTTCAGAGCCGCAATGCCGAACACATCCATCCACCACTCGCAGGCAGCCATCTGGCTTTCCTGCGGGCGTTTATACAAACCGATGCTGTCATGCAATCCGGAAGCCACAATCTCAATGGCCGGCAGATTTTTGAGATAGGCACGGTGCATTTCGGGACTAACGTAACCGATGTGTTTTTTAATCTCCCAAATGCTTTCGCCCGTACCCCGCTTACGTCCGAAAAGACTGATGTCACAGGCGTACGACTGAGGGTTGTCCGCACAAACCAAACTGAGCAGTGTAGATTTACCGGCACCGTTTTCTCCACTCAATGCCCACTTTTCACCCCAGCGGACTGTCCAGTCGAGCTCCTTCAGGATGGTGCGGTCATCATAACGAATACTTACCTTATTTAATTTTACCACCTCCCCGGAGTCATAGTTTGCTCCGTCATAAGGTAATCCGGCTATACGCTGTTGCAGTGCGTCCAGGACTTCGACCTCATCGGTCACACAAAATGAAGCCAGATAAGCCTCCCTTTCCATTTTCGGAAGCACGTGCAGGTCTTCTACCGGAATCACATGGGTAATGAACGAAGGGATATCATCGAGCATCGAAAGCACAAGAATGATTTGCACGGATGACAAGCGGGTGAGACGTTCGAGCAGCGAGAAAAGCAATTCACGGGTAGGTGCATCCAAACCGATAAAAGGATTGTCCATAATCAATACCCGGGGAGCTGTCAGGAGGGTTTTAGTCAGTTGAAATTTACGTAATTCGCCACTGGAAAGAAGAATGATCTTCTTGTCCAACAATGGCTCGATGTGGAAGAGTTCGAACAATTCCTCTTTCAGTCTTTCATCTTTGATCTCTCCCAACATCTCCCGCACCGTAGGGGCATCTTCCTGATCGTGGGCATTCCAGCGTTGCTGATAGTAATAGTTGGCATCCGCCGCCCCATAGGTGTCACGGAAAGCAATATATTTCACGTTATCATATACCGTCCGGGTAGAAGAAGGAGAAAAATCGTAGTCCAATGTACCCTCACGCAAAGGATATTTACCCAAAAGCGTGTCTACAAACAAGCTTTTCCCTCCCCCATTGGGTCCTACGATGCGATATGTTCGCCGGTAGCGATTTGTGCTGTGACAGGTTGTGCCAAACGCACAAGCGGGTTGCGTGCCACGCCACCCGCTATATTGAATGTGTATTGTTCCATAATCCTATTTCATTATTGGGCGGGGCAAAATTATACCAAAATCCGCACAAAGAGACAGAATAATGCTAAAAAAACAATCTGAACAACCTATTATGTACTTTTATCATCGGATACTCAAACTGTTTTAGACCTATGGTCCATCAGAACCTGAATTTGGGATTCTCCGGCTCGGTATGTGACTTTTCCATCAACCTCGTCAGTTTCCGGACGATATCGGGATGTTCGGCAGCCACATCATGTTCTTCCCTGAGATCACTCTCCAAGTCATAAAGCTCCATTGTAGAGTTGCCCTTACGGATGTTGTTGACAATTCCTTTCCACTTACCCATGCGAATGGCTTTGAGGCCGATTGTGGGATCGGGATATTCCCAATACAAATATTCGTGTTCTTTCTGGCGTTCCGTTTCGCCAAGCAAAGCAGGCAAGAAACTGATGCCATCGGTCTCCGGACAAGCAATGTTTGCGATATCCGCCAAGGTAGGCATCACATCCTGAAATCCACAGATATGATCGCTCTGGGTAGACGGTTTGATTTTCCCGGGCCAGGTGACAATAGCAGGGATACGTATTCCTCCTTCGTGAACAAAACATTTTCCCCAACCATACTCAGACCTGAAAGGGCCTCCACTGTCGAACCACGGAGAATCGCTACCGCCATTAAAAGTCGGTCCATTATCGGAAGTAAACATGATAACCGTATTGTCGTACAGACGTTCCTTCTTCAGCTTCTCTATCAACTTGCCTATTTGCTCGTCAAAATAACTGATCATAGCAGCATAAGTCGCATGCGGATAGCGACAAGGCATATATCCGGCTTTTCCGATGTAGGGGGCTTCGTCTCCAAACTTCCCGACATAATACTTCACCCATTTCTCCGGTGCCTGCAACGACACGTGCGGTAGCGGAGTAGTCCACATCAGGAAAAACGGTTTCTTTCTGTTCTGCCCGACAAACGAAATCAGTTCATCGAAAATAAGATCATTGGCATACTCTTTCTGCGAGAACTTGGCATAGGCGGCTTCATCACGGGGGTCGGCTCCTGCATCCAGCTTGGTCGTGTGAGGATCGAGCACTTTATTGGCCAAGTATACCCGGTCTTCATTCTTATACAAAAAGGCAGGGTAATAACTGTGTGCCTGCCGCTGGCAGTTGTATCCGTAGAAACTGTCGAATCCCTGTTTGTTGGGAGTACCTTCCGTGCCCGGAGCCCCCAGTCCCCATTTTCCAAAGCATCCGGTGACGTATCCGGCTTGCTGCATCATTCTTCCGAGAGTCATGGTATGGGCTTTCAAAGGATACTGCCCCTCCAAACCGGGATGTACATACATGGAGTCGTAATTCATGATAGCGCCCCGATAAGCCATTTCATCATTAGCCCGGATTTGCGCATGTCCCGAGTGCATACCTGTCATCAACACACAGCGGGCGGGTGCCGAAACGGGTGAACCTGTGTAATGCTGTGTGAAACTGATGCCATCCTTATACAACCGATCGATGTTCGGTGTTTCTATTTTCTCCGAACCATAACAACCGATATCCCCGTAGCCCAGATCATCCATTATGATATATATGACATTGGGTCGAGATTCTTTCACCTGGCTTTTGGCCGATAAAGCGAAAACGGACAGTCCGATATAGATTTCTATTCTTTTCATGATTAGTTTCTTTTTTTAGTCCCATTTATAATTTGTACCCGCATCTTCCTTCAATGCAGGCCCGAATGAATACCCCTGCTGTTCAAACCACAGTTGCTTAGAGAGTACTTTGCCATAAAACTCATCAAAATTTTCCGGATTGCCGGAATGCCACATCTGCTCGGCAAGTGCGAGAATACGCGGAAAGACCCGACGATCGATCATGCTTTCCGTCACCCCGTCGTCCGTCCACAAGGCAGAGCTCATTCCGAGAATAAGCGGATTTTCCTCCCGGGGCCTATAAGAAGGATTACGCAAATACACATCTTCCAGATCGAAAGTGCGAGCTTGAGTATATCCTTCCAGGGGGTAAGCGGGAAGTTCAGATACGTATAATAGTTTGTACCGCAAATCACCGGATAATTATGTCTGACGGCATTCTTCAAGGCCAGATCCCGGTGTCCTCTCCAGTTCCACCACTGTATCACCACATTGTCCGGCAAGGGATAGCCGTCTTTGTAAATCACATCTCCCCAAAAGATGGCCTTCCTCCCTTTTTGTTTCAGATAATCGGCCATCCGGGCCGAAAACCACAATTGTAGGTCATGACTGTCTTTTAGTTTTTCTTTTTCAATCCGTGACCGGCAATCGGGACATTTATCCCAATTCCCTTTAGGTGCTTCGTCGCCTCCGAGATGAATATAAGCGGACGGAAACATCCGGCATACTTCGTCCAACACATTCTTCAGGAAGATGAGTGTACTGTCTTTTCCCGCACAAAATATATTCTGCGTAAATCCGCTTTGGGGAACCTTTACCGCAACATTGAAACATCCCAGCCGGGGATATGCATTAAGTGCCGCTTCGGCATGTCCGGGCATGTCAATCTCGGGAACAACCGTAATGCCCCGGTCCGCCGCATAGCTGATGATCTCTTTCACCTCTTCTTGAGATAGAAGCCCTGCTGTTCCGGCCCCTGCCCTACAAAAGCTCCTATACGGGTCAGGAACGGATAGCGTTTTATTTCGATGCGCCAGCCAAGTCCTTCGGTCAGATGCCAATGAAAGTAATTCATCTTCAGCATCGAAGCCATGTCGATATATTTCTTGATCGTAGACACTTTCTGATACTGGCGTCCGGAATCCAGCATAAAGCTGCGCCATTTCACCCGTGGAAAATCGGTGATCTCGACACAAGGAAATATCAGTCCTCTTTCCTCACCCGTGTTCCATTGCCTCAGACTTTGAATGGCATAGATAAAGCCGGCATCATCCGCTGCCTCGACAATTATTCGCTCAGGCGTCACACGGATGCGATAACCTTCTGTCGGCAAAGTAACATCTTTTTTCCAGGAGATGTGGCTGTTTACCTCCTCTTTGCACCATTCCACAGCGCTTTCGGGCACCAGTTTTTCATAAAACAAACGTATGAAAGAGCCAGGAGACTCCTCTGCGTACATTCGTATTTTACCTTGAAGCCGTAACCGGCCATCTGCCCTCTCTATTTTACCGGGGGTAGGCATGATGATTTGTCCGGACAAGTCGATGGAATACGAACACAGGGAAAGTAGTATTAAAATCAGGTATTTCATTTAAATGTAGTATTTTGAGTGCAAAAACTGTCCAAAGATAAGATTTTCTCCGGACAGTTTTTATCACACGGTTAAAACCATTTGTCAATCAAACATTTCCTACTTTATTCCGTCATCCCAACCCGGATTCTGTTCAAGCTGAGGATTCAGCACCCTTTCGTTGCGGGGAATAGGATTCAGGTAATAATAATCAGGCCAAGTATGGTTCTGTGCAGGATGAAATTCAAGATAGCCTTCCGTTCCTCCACCATCGACTGTCACTTTGGTTCGGCCGGAAAATCCGATGCTTTGACGTACATGCCCAGTTTCTTCTTCAATGCATAATGACACTTCTTCCATCTCCGCAAATCGTCGAACCTGAATCCTTCGGAAAACAATTCAATGCGGCGTTCGCGGCGAATCTCCCACAACAAGGGATTTACAGCATAATCACCCGGATAAGCAGGGTTACCCAAATCACGTTTAGGATCGAAACTGTCGTTAATTTCCGCCACCTTCATAGGAGCCACGTTAGCACGGCTACGCAATTTATTTACCGTCCGATCGGCTACCGACTGATCGAATTCGCCTAATTCACACATTGCTTCAGCATAATTCAGCATCACCTCTTCCACCCTGAACAGTGGCATATCGGTCTCTTCATTTCGCTGTGATCCCATTGACAGATACGTACAATAATATTTCCAGTTATTATAGCCGAAAGCTGACTTGTACCAAGGCTGATTCTCCAAATAAAAATCGAAATGCGGGACTGCTCCCAGGATCCCCCCGTCATAGCCTTGACGGAAAGGTAAAGTTTTTTGTCTCTCTTTAGCACTGCCATAGCCTATCCCCAAACGGATATTCAAGCTATCGATGAAACTTCTGTCCTTGGCAACTTCGGTAAATTGCCATTTATTACCCCAGGCATCGGTAGAAGCCGAACGGTCTATTCTGTACGGAGGAGTCACTTGCAACCAGAGTCGGTGATCCCGGCAACTAAACTCGTCATACATATCTTTGTCTCCCTTATATAGCGGACTATTCCAACGGGTTTTACCATCCGAACAGAGATAACTGTCCACCAAGTCACGGGTCGGATTATAGTACGAGGCTCCTGTGTTCCTCCGATACTAGTAGCATGTATTACGTTTTCCGCATTCGAGAACTCCCGATAGAGTATGACTCCGGGGACATCCTTCAATTCAAGCGAACAAAAAAGATCATCGTAGTTGCTGCAAATCTCGGGGAAACTATTCATAACTTCGGCAGACACCCGCTTACATTCTTTCAGATAAGTTTCGGCATCATTCAATCCGTGATATTTCCTCCATGTACCTCAAAAAGACAGAATCGTGATATAAAGGCTTGAACGACTGCTCTATTAATCGTATTATTACCATCTCCGTTAACATTAATATGCTGTTCGGCATATTGCAGGTCTTCAAGAATATGCTTCGCAATTTCATCTCTGGATGCACGGGGCCCATTAATCAGCTCTGTATCGTTATCACTCAGCACACGGTCTATCCAAGGTACTCCACCATAAGCAGACAGCAATGAGAAGTAGCGGTATGAACGAAAGAAATATCCGACACTTTTCCAATGTGCTTTCTCGGCTTCAGTCATCTGAGAGCTGTCTATCCGCCCCAACATCAGATTGACACGACGAATAAAGGCATAATAGTCCCATGCTGTATCATTCCGCTTATCGGGTATAGTGACCAGTCCTCTGATCCAGTTGCTCTCACTGCTTCCACGAGTCTGATTGTACGAGATATCATCTGTCGAGGTATCACCGTATCCTAATTTCGGCAGTGTCTCATATAATCCCCAGGCGTATGCTTGAAGTTGTCATACGTCACAAAGGCAGTCTCTTCCGTCGGGTTGCCCAACGGATACCTTTCCATAAAATCATTGTTCAGGCAACCGGTAAAAGCGATCGCACAGAATATAAACAGGGCAAATGTATATTTCTTCATACTATTTCGGTTATTTAGAATGTGACATTAAATCCAAGTGAAAACTTCTTCATAAACGGATATTCCCATGCTCCTTTCGAAAGCATATCAGACTCCAGACCTTCCGGCAAGTGATCCCATGTGTGAAGGTTTTCTCCACTGAAAAATACCTTGACCTCATCGAAGCAAATCTGCTTAGCCCAAGTTTTAGGCAAAGTATAGGATAAGGTGATATTTTGCAACTTCAAGTAAGCCGCATTAGCCAGATATTTGGTCTGCTTCCAGCGGTTCGAAGCAGTATTCACACCGTTGTTTGCATATACCCTTGGGAAATAGGCATCCGTATGCTCCGGTGTCCAGAAGTCAAGGGTTTCCTTAAACAGACTTCCCCACGTTCCGGTAGGCCATGCAATCTGATCGGTACGCCAAAAGTCACGTTTGCCCACACCACGAAGAAAGACAGAAAGATCGAACCCTTTCCAACTCAAACCTGCATTGATGCCATAATGGAAACGAGGTGTAGAGTTACCGATGATACGTTGGTCGCCCGGATCGTCCGCTGTTCCTTTTCCACTCCATATAGTGCTGGCATCATCATCAAAGTTTTTATAAAGTATATCACCCGGATATACTTTCCCTACTCCTTTAGGAATAGGAATGCCTTCTTTAAGCGTTCCGTCGGCATTGAAATCATCTTCTCTATAAAAACGATCGGTTACATATCCCCATATTTCACCAATCTTCTGCCCTTTGCGATAGGTGCCCAGCAAGTTGGTCTCGTTGTTAAACTTGGTAATTTCACTCTGCGAATCGTAAAGATTGAATCCGATACGGTAATTGAAATCTTTGATACGGTCTCTCCAGTTCAATTCCAGTTCCCAACCATAAGTTTCAAATTCGCAGCATTCTGCTTGGCAGCAGCCACTCCCACAACCCACGGCAAATCCATTCCCGGTGCAACATACCTTTTGTATCACGCCGATACCAATCGAAAGTACCATTCAGGCGATTATCAAAAAATCCGAAGTCAACACCGAAATCGAGCGTATATACTTTTTCCCAGGTGAACGCACTGCTGACCATAGGCGGAGTGGACAAAGTCGTAGGTCTTTGACCGTCTACCAGCCAATTGGTAAGCCCCGGAGCCATCTCCGTATATACGGATAATTGTCCGGTGAGCCGTCTGCCAGCAAGATGATCTGATTTCCGATCGATCCCCACGAAGCACGAAATTTAAAGTTGGATAGAACATCGCGTGTCGCTGTCATAAAAGGTTCTTCCGAAATGCGCCAACCTGCCGAGAAAGATGGAAGAATCCAAAACGGTTGTTTTAGGGAATCGTGAAGTTCCGTCATATCGTCCGTTAGCTTCAAGCATGTAGCGATCCTTGTACGAATAATTCACACGGTAAAAGAGTCCTCTGAGGGCATATTCGTTAAAGGTATCCGTTGCCGTTGTGGTCCCGGTAGCTCCCGATATGGACGGCAGGTTACTCAACAATACATCTTTTCTTTCTGTCCACTGCGATTCCGCATGATTCTCTTCCTGGTTGAATCCACCCATAACACTTATATGATGATTACCTATTGAAAAGTCGTAATTAGCAAATATATTGATTGCATTATAGTTAGTAAATCCCTGCGTCAGCGCATACCGTGTATTTTCCGTGTTATTCAGGACACCGGTAAAGTTCATTCCGATGTATTTATACTGGTTCACATACATGCGGTTGTAGTTTGTCACCCGGTTGTACGTATATTCACCTGTTATCTTCAAGTTTTTCAGAGGCGAAATGATGATACGTCCCAAAGCCCGGAGATCCGTCTTTTTAACAATGCGTGGTTCCCCATAACGGATGTAAGTAGCGGAAGTTTCAGCCGGATAAATAATACCATCCTCTTCATAAGGCGATATATTCTGATAAGAAGGAAGTTGCATGGCACTTCCCCAAATTCCGTTTCTACCGCCTTGCTCCACTTTGTTCTGGGTAGAATTGGCATACCGTATATCCAATTGAGTGGTCAGCCATTTGTTGACCTCCACACTCAGGAAACTTGAGAGATTGGCACGCTCATACCTGTCTTTATCAGTAATAAGGATTCCGTCTTCATTGGTGTATCCCAAACCGATACGATAATTCGTTCTTGAACTTCCTCCCGAAACTGAAAAACTATGATTTTGCATAAAGCCATAATTATCCATCATATCGGCAAACATATCGTTCTCTCTCATCAGAAACAGGTTCCCATCTTCATCGAATACATATCCATTGGGATATTGGGAAGGATTAGCCATATAATCACGTATATACGTCTCCCATTGAGGAATATTCTTACCGTCTACATACGTGTCATTGGGCCATCCCATCTCTTTATATGCCAAGATGGACTCCAACGGACCGGCTTTTTGCGGCAGCTCCAATGCTTTCGAAAACGAGAAATTATTATTATAATTGAATTTAGGAGCCATGTCCTTTTTACCTTGCTTGGTGGTAATCAAGATTACTCCAAACGCAGCACGTGCTCCGTAGATAGCTGCAGAAGCGGCATCTTTCAAGACCGAAACCGACTCGATATCCTGCGGATCAATCATATTGATATCCATCGGTACATTATTGACCAACACCAGCGGACCACCACCGTTGATAGAAGTGGTTCCTCGAATATTGTATGATAGATTGTCACCTGGAGTACCGGTCGTTCCCTCTATTTTTAATCCCGGAACCACCCCTTGCAAAGCTGCCGTAACATTTGTTATCGGACGATCTCCCAATGTTTCCTGTATATTAACCGCTGTAACTGCTCCCGTCAAATTGACCTTCTTTTGTGTTCCGAAGCCGACAACCACTACTTCATCCATCAATTGTGAATCTTCTTTCAACTGAATGACGAAATGAGTTTTTCCATTGGTACTGACCTCCTGAGGCAAATAACCGATATAGGTAACCTGCAACTTACTGTTGTCAGAGACCTCCAATGAAAATTCTCCCTCAAGATTGGTAATCGTGGCCTGCTTACCGCCTACGGCAAGCACATTCGCTCCTATAAGAGGTTCGCCGGTAACGCCCGTCACTTTACCCGTTATCTTTTTCATCTGAGTAGCTTGCCCGGCAGCAGCTTTCTCTTTCTTCTGTCAACAGGAGTAATGACTATATGCTCAGCCTCATAACGGCAAGTAAAACCGGTATTCTTCAAAAGAGCATCCATTACAAAAGACAGTTCCTTGTCTACAAAGTTGCCTTTAATCTTCCTATTTACATCCAGTCTGGTCTGATTGTATGTAATACTCAATTGAGTCTGCTCCTCAATTTGTTCGAATACTTTTTGCAAAGACTGATTGTTGCCATACACACTTATCCGCTGATTTTGCCCGTACGCAGTGTTATAAATGCATAAAGCGAGAAGTAAAAGAACTATTTTATGAATTTTTACGGATAGAATATTCCTTAATTTGATTTTTAATTTCATAATTTTGTAAGTTAATCAATTAATACTGTTTAAAGTCTCTAAAGGTTAAAAAGTTTTTGATTGATTTCGGGGATCGGAAATGGGTGTGGTAATTTGTTTCCGGTTCCCTTTTTTGCATATAATTGTTCTCCTTTCCTTTACTTTAATGGACAAATAGATATGGATTCGTCCTTCTCCACTTTATAGGTGATACCTCCTACTGTTTTTGTTACAATATCCAAAACATGGAAAATATCATCACGACGCTTAAACTTTATTGTATAAAGGTCCGAATTGATCCGATTCGACTCCATCAGATCAGACGATAACTGAATAGATACTGCATAGCTTCTTTCCAGTGTTCTCAGGATTTCCCTGAGTGACTGGGAAATAAAGTTCATCTCTCCCTTTGTCCAACCCGAATAAACAGAAGCATCTATATCTGTTTTATTGAATCTACCACTCCGATTTTCGTAATCAAGCTGCTGATTGGGTTCTAAGGTAATAAAACTGTTCGGCTGGTTTTTCTTTCTTACAGCAACAGAACCGGACTCCAATGTAGTAATTGTCCTTCTATCAAAAGGATATGCCTGCAAATTAAACTGAGTACCCAGTACACAAATGTCCAGATGGTTAGTTGCCACCACAAAAGGAAGTTTCTTATTAGGGGCTACCGCAAAGTGCCCTTCTCCGGAAAGATATACAGAGCGGGTATCGCCGGCAAATTGCGTAGGATATAGAAATACGGATCCCGAATTCAGGGTGATGATCGAACCATCCGGTAACGTGATCTGTTTTTGCTCTCCCTTGGGAACGATACATTCTACAAAACGGACTTCCTGCGTGTGATGTTCCACATATATATAGGCTGTTATAATAGATATTAACGGGATAAGAAGAATAGCTGCTATATGCGCCCACCGATGTAGATAGGCCGGCCGGGCAGAAGAAAGCCCTGCTCTTTTTTGAAACTTACGTAAAGAATGCCGGGTACCGGCATCTGCTTCAGGACGATATTCGTCCCATATCTGAAGAAGCGCTTCTTCTTTCCGTTGTTTGCCGGAAGGATCAAGAAGCCATGTCCACACTTTATTTTTAAGGTCCGGACTGGCTATGAAGGCCATAAAGTTGTGTATGATTTTGTATGCGTCAGACATAGTATGTTTTATGGATTATATATATAAGATACGTAACCCGCCAAACACACACAGTTCAAAGAACACTTTTTTTATATAGCTTGTTAAGTTTATACGAAAGTAGCCATGATGACCCAAAACAATATCTTACGTATATCAGCCAAAGCCTGGGTCAGATGATTCTCAACAGTACGCTTGCTAATGTTCAGTTCACGGGCTATATTTTCATTACTAAGCCCCTGTTCGCGGCTCATCTGATAAATCTTTCTTCTTTGAGAGGGCATTCTTTCAACAGCGATGGCTATAATCAGTTCTAATTCTTTCGCGTTCAGTTCCGATTCTATTTCATACAGATCGGAGTTATCATCCGATAACTGCCTGGATTGATAATTTTTAAATAACAAAGAGCGCTCGATGTACCGGAAAACCGCATTCCGGGCTATACGGAACAGGTATGCATCCAAGTTGTCTATCTGCTTCAGATTTCCCCGGTTCTGCCACAATGACATAAATATATCCTGCGAAAGATCTTCCGCCTCTTCAGCATCCTGTAACAAGCCATTAATGAATCCTTTGACCCGGGGATAATAATCAAGAAAGAAGCCCTCAAACTTTTGGGGACTTTCCAGACTATCCGCATCGGCCACCGGAAACTTCCTTATGAATTTCATTATACAGATAATTTAAAATAGCTCTATAAACACACATCCCTCGACATTCAGAACAGTATTTTAGAGATAATCAATTTAGGTTAACTTTATATTGGTTTTGTATATCAACAAAAATTATTATAGTCAGAAATCACCACGGATTACATCAATTACCACAGAATTTTACATTTGACCATCAGTCATTTATTTTTTATCTGTGTGAATCAGTTGTAATCCGTGATGATTTTTTTCGCAACACTCCTACTGATGAATGATCCAGT
>ENA-OQIG01000375-OQIG01000375.1-human-gut-metagenome-genome-assembly--contig:-NODE-375-length-26265-cov-3.248871_pt1 | contig 26265 bp, 23 predicted proteins | sample MGYA00242576_ERZ504741 | MGnify/ENA primary metagenome ERZ504741 (study PRJEB26092, sample SAMD00036436) | human gut metagenome | host: Homo sapiens | study: EMG produced TPA metagenomics assembly of... | reverse complement strand
ATCCGGATAACGCTCGGATCCTCCGTATTACCGCGGCTGCTGGCACGGAGTTAGCCGATCCTTATTCATATGGTACATACAAAATTCCACACGTGGAAAACTTTATTCCCATATAAAAGAAGTTTACGACCCATAGAGCCTTCATCCTTCACGCTACTTGGCTGGTTCAGGCTCGCGCCCATTGACCAATATTCCTCACTGCTGCCTCCCGTAGGAGTTTGGACCGTGTCTCAGTTCCAATGTGGGGGACCTTCCTCTCAGAACCCCTATCCATCGTAGTCTTGGTGGGCCGTTACCCCGCCAACAAACTAATGGAACGCATCCCCATCGATAACCGAAATTCTTTAATAAAAATATCATGCGATATTCGTATGCTATCCGGTATTAATCTTTCTTTCGAAAGGCTATCCCGGAGTTATCGGCAGGTTGGATACGTGTTACTCACCCGTGCGCCGGTCGCCATCTTCAGTTTGCAAGCAAACTAAAATGCTGCCCCTCGACTTGCATGTGTTAAGCCTGTAGCTAGCGTTCATCCTGAGCCAGGATCAAACTCTTCATTGTAAAAGTATTTTTTATCATCGGTTAAGATGATCTTTTTGCTCTGTTCAGGACGCCGTAAATTTATTGACCTTATTCAAATACCTATTAGTCTTAATTGTATCACTACTTCATAAGACAAGCATTGACGGTTCTATTTTTTTTACTTGTACTACTTGTATTGTTTATCAATATTTCAAAGAACTTGTTGCTTTCGTTTTAAAAGCGGGTGCAAAGGTAAGGACTTTATTTTTAACTACCAAACTTTTTCGGAAGTTTTTTTTAGTTTTTCTTTTTACTCGATTTCTCTGGCTCTCTATGCGAAAGGGAAAGAAGGTATGAAAGAAGAACTCCGGCCGTTTTTCTTTGCGAATCGGACTGCAAAGATAAGAACTTTATTTATTATAATCCAAACTTTTTCGGAAGTTTTTTGTTCTTTTCTTTAAGTGGGATTCCACTTTTTCACGAAGTCAATTTGTCAAGGCTTTCTTCTCTTGGAAAGCGGGTGCAAAAGTACGCCCTTTTGGTATACACTCCAAATATATCAAACTATTTTTTCTAATTATTTTTGAATACATTTGCTAAAGTGCTGACGCATAACGATGTTGTAGAACATATTTTTTATGTATAGGGAAATTGTGCGCGGAAACGACGAGAGGGATACACATTATTATATCACACGCGGGCGCGTAAAGGCGAAAAAGGAAAAAGCAAGAAGATGCCTGTAAGGGAAAAATCTGTTGTACGAAGACTTACCAGCTCAACCCATTTATTTAAACTTAGGTCAATACCTCCTTTTTTCAGATTACAGAGTGCAGAACGGAAATGTTCGAGAATAGTATGCATTCTCGCTTAGTGATTAGTAAGGGCTCACCAATGTGAACAAATAAGCTATCAAATGTAGACAAACAAGCTCACTACTGTAAACAAGTCTATCTACTATAGTGAGCCCATAAGAAGCATTAAGAGTTTACAGAAAGATCATTAGGTATTAACCTATAATTGATGAAAGAATATAGAATAAGAGACGGTACTTCAAAAGCAGATACTAATGACACACTTTCGGCATTTATATGATAGAAAAAGGATCAAAATAGTGAGATATGAGATTAGTTATTTACATCCAAACAGAAGTGTATTTCACTATAAATCAACAAATTAAAAGTAAAACTAAAATTAAATAGTAAGCGTCTCCGCGATGCCGTTACTTCTTCCATTTATCTGGCAGTAGTTCTCTGATATATTTTTTATTTGTATTCGGATTTACCATAATAAATTTGTTTAGTATGTCTTTGAAGTATTCAAATGTATTAATCCCATTTAGTCTGCATGAACATGCCAGTGAATATATCAATGCTGCCCTTTTTGCTCCCTGGTGACTTCCGCAAAATAGTGAGTTTCTTCTGCTTAGGCTTATATATCTGTTAATCCTCTCAATAGCATTATTGTCCAATTCATATTCAGGTTTGATCATATAATTGCATAATGCGGGATATTCATTCAGGGTATAATTGACCGCTTTGCCCAAATTACTTTTGGGTAAAGTTGTTTTTTTAGCCTGTATGACGAGTAAGTTTTCCTTTAGCTCTGCCAATATGGGCGGTGCATACTTCTTTCTGTATTCCAGTATCTGCTTGGGTGTATATTCCGGTGGTATTTCATGCTCCTTCCGGTAAAGCCTGTTGATAATTTCTATAATTCTCTGTGCATCCTTGTTTGCCTGTATATCCAGAAACTTACGTTTGCAATGTTGAAAACATGCCAGGCGGATCACATGGGGATATTCCTTTGTTTCCAATATCTTATAATCTGAGAATCCGTCACATTGTATAGCTCCCCGGTAATCCGGTTTTATGTAATCTGTCAGTACCTTTCTTGCCCTTGATCCATTCTCATAAAAGAAATGAACCAGTTTCGTACGAGCGGCTAAAGCCGCCCAGATATATACCTTGCAGGATGACTTTCCGGTTGCAGACTTCGGACCTTTTTCCAGGACAGTATAATAACTTTCATCCATATGCAGATAATCATCCTCCAGAATGGCCTCTTTGAGCGTTTCTTCCAGAATACCAAACAACTGTGCGGTCTTCTTTATCAGTCCGTGCGCAGTGGATTTACTCATTTCAAAACCATTTTCAGCAAAGAACCTGACAATCCTTTCTACCGGCATGGAATAAATGTAGCGCAATTGCAAGATGCCGGCAATGAAAGAGGCGTCATAACTGGAGTTTAATAAAGGAGTGGCAGGCAGTTTTCCGCACACGATACCTCCTTGATACAAGTAATAATGCAGGTGGTTGATATGTTTGATATAACGGGGAGGAACATATTCATAACGGATGGAGTCTACCGTTTTCAGAAGCCGGGCTGCTTCAGGCAGGAAGCCTGCAGGGATGGATAAATATCGTGTTCCTGTACTTCCAGTTCAAAGTACTCCTTGCGCTTGGCGTTATTGTTCCCACGTTCTTTGGAGCATACTCCGGATGTTCTGTGTTACCTGATTTCTCAGACAATGTGTCGGGGAGATTTTTTCAGACTTCTGACTTATAAGTTTGCCTAACGCATCTCTCGTATTTTTTACTTTTTCCAAAGAAATATTCCTGGACACCAATGTCTGTTCAAGGGAGTGGATAGACTTCGTTAGTTCCTCTACCCGACCGGTAAGCAAGCTGATATGTTCTGATTGTGCAACAAGCTGCTCCGACTGCAAAACCAGTTGCAATGCCTGGCTTTGAGTCTGCTCCGAAAGCTTATTATTTTGCTCAAGTAATTGGGCATTCTGGGCTCTGGTAAATAACAGCTGCTCTTCCAGCAGTGAGATTATCCGCTCCTTGTTCATGAAACAAAGATACGGATAATTTGGATGTTTTCAAAGAAAAAATATAATTATAATTATTTGGCAATCAAATAGATACACCTGACTATCCTACATTTTAAAACGTTTTCGCCAACGTCCTGAACGTAGCGGGATCCCTCTCATTATCATGAAAAACGTTTCCCATTCAAAACGATATAAGCCTCTGTCCGGCTGGAAACGGGGAAGCTCGAAAGTACCAGCTTCCAGCCGTTTATGATACAAAATAAATCCATCTTTATCCCAACGGAGTATTTTTACTATGTCTTTATTCTTTGAGAAAAACAAATAGACGTCACCGCTCAGAGGATTGGCCTTCATATCCTGACGAATCAGTTCGCAAAGGCAATCAACGCCTTTACCCATACTAATGTAACGGGGATACAAATAATAGTTTAATGATTCATTCAGGCTGAACATACTTCTTGTCATTTACTCGGTTGTAGAAATCAATGAATCTGGTTAATCCAAGGGGGCTTGTCTGCCGGATATCCACTATCACACCATCGGGAAAAGTAATAGAAGCTCCTTTTATTACTTCTGAAGGTTGCAGGACATAGGACCCTGAAGGGATCTCCGGCTGCGACAAAGGAGAGTCATACTCGCGTTTGATATGTGCTAACGCTGTTTCAGGAGAATGATTGCATTCTTCCAAAAGGGCATCGTAACGCATCGTGGTAACATCCAAGCCGTGGCGATGCATCCATTGACGGACACTTTTGATTTTTACCTTGTAATGACGGCAGAAAGAATGAAAACTTAAATGAGGAATAGAAGCATCGCGAAGATGAGCCTTGTATTCCGAAATTATCAAGGGATAAATGGGATTGGCTTCCATGGTTTTTGAGACAAAGGTAAGAAAACACAAAAATAAAGGCAAGACGGCATCGCGGAGACGCTTACATTAAATAGGGTGAGGGTAACTTTTTACCCTCACCCTACTGCCACACGTTCCCTCACACCTTGCAACCACGATGAATAAAGGGATTGAACGAAGGTGTGAGGGTGTGAGGGTGTGAGGGTAAAAGTGATATAAAAATATAATCAGCTACAATTTTTCTTGGAGCAGACCGGGCTAAGGAACTACTATCGTTCTTTCGCTGCCCTGAAATCAAGAGTTATTATAGTGTTGGCAGCCATACATAATCTTGTTCGGTTCATCCATGCCCTCTTTACGCAAATAGATTTCAAGAGTCTCCGGATTAACAGCATATTCGCGTTTCCAAGCACCAAATGAAGGATTAAGATTATCAAAAGCAGGAATATAAGGATGTATTCTGAAACGTCCTCCATTAGGTAAAGTAACAGAGAATGTTTTCCCGTCGCTACTTTCCGTAAAAGGCAAGATCTTTTCGTTGTTTCCTCCGGCTGCCGTTCCATACCCATAGATTACAGGCTTTTGGATGGAGATGGTCTTCGAACCTAAATCAACGAAAATGATATAAGTACACTTGGGGGATAACCACCAGTCCTTCGTCAGAGATTTCGAAGCCCACATTATTAGTCAGTCCGGTAAACTCTCCATCACCAAATATCTTGGATGTAGAGAAACGAAGTTTAGTTCCGGCATTGAAATAATTAATATGTATCCATCGGTCGGCACTGTTCCAAACCTTATCTAATGAGATAACCCCATCCGAGCCCCAATTCATGTTTCCAAATTCATCGCCAACCATATAAATAGCCTTCGCTGTTGAGGGGACATCACTTGGAGAGGCAAAAGTCACAGCTATTTTACCTCTATCTTGAGAGAAATCAAGTTCTATTGGTATATTAGAAGCAACAGGAACCGGTTCCAGTGCAGCACCTACACCACGATAATAGATTTGTCCATTATAGATGTTGAATTCCATAGTGTTCCAGTCTCTATTGTTATAGTCGGAAGTTGCATACATCTGAAGATTGCCTTGTGTTGTAGTGACAGCAGAGAAATTCTGCCCGGAAAGATCGAACGATACTTCCTGTCCGTCAAAACACTCACCTATTCCATAAACGGCAGGTTTCTCAAAAGCTATAAGATTACGGTTCATATCTACATATACCAAATACAGGCCGCTTGTTTCTACCGTCGCTCTTCCGTTACTGCCTACAACATAATTGACATTTGTACCCAAAGAGGCAAAACTTCCGCATCAGATTTTTCCGATGCCCATTTAATTCCCTGACCAGCATTGAAATACTTGATAGTCCAGAATGCACCATTGCCAAGCTGTCCCACAGGGGCCATCTCTACCACATTTGTCGAATTCCAATTCCAGTTTCCAAATTCATCTCCAATCATATATAGTTTCTCCGGATACCCCTCCGGTTCGGGTTCTATGATCTCATTGCCCGTCATCTTCGCAAAGAATTTTCCTGTCAAGACTTCATATTGAAGCGTTACTTTATACTCACCTTTGTTTTTAAGATTGAGCTGCACTTGCGACTGGTTGGTTAGTTCGGCATATTCTTCAGTTAAAACATTCATTTTTATACTTCCTCCCGTTCCGGTGTACATAGAAGAGAATGTATATTTCTCCGTATCTGTTTCCTTCACATCAAAAGACGTATTATCGGTATAATTAAACGAAAACTCTGCCGGTAATATCACTTCTAACTCGCCACTGGACACCCAGGTAGCCACATGGTTAATATGGTCGTAAGACGGTTTTTGAAGAAAGAGTTCGTTTTCACCGTCTTCTGTCAGTTCGAATTTACTCGTCAAACGGAAATTGAATGGAACAATATTAACCTGTTTCAATAAAGGATTCACAATTAGCTGATACAATCCATCTTCCATTACTCTGAAACCGCCGGTTCCAGGAGCCAAAGAATAAGTTGACACCTCACTGTTGTCGTTTTGCAAAAGCGCTCCCTGCCCATAATAAACGGGTTGCCCATCCGGTCCGACTAAAGAGATATAAAAATCTCCGCTGGATGTCAGCCATGTGTTCAATGCGACCAAAGTGCCCTCTTTTATCACATTCATTTTACCATTGATTGCCTCTACCGAGAATTGGGACGCACTCCCGTCAGATAGATACCTTCGGGAACATTGATTTCCCGTTCATAGTGTATCCCGTCGTCGGCACAACGACAGAAAATAAATGGCAACGAAAATACAAATAATAATTTTATTATAGTTTTCATCTTCATGATTACATTAAATTATAAATAACTATACTATTGGAATCTAATGGTATTTGACTAAAATTTCACATCAAACTGATGTTGCTTCTTGTCTTTTCCATTCGCTCCTACACATCAATCACCATTTTTCCATCTTTTATCTTACAAAGCAGATAGCTGTTATTATCATTGACAAGGATGGGAAAGTTGGCTTTATCGGGTTCTGATTCACGGAAATAATATTTATGAGTGTGTCCGGATAACATCAGATCAATTCCAGCCGTATTTAAAACGGGCAACAAGGTTTGCTGCAAATGATAGTTCCATGCCAATTGCCTATCGTCGGCGGGATGTGCAGGAATGCGATCCGAAGATGATTGCTTAAAATCGTTTTCTTCCACCACACTCCGCAACCATAGGGTTTCTTCTTCTCGATAATTGTCATAGTCGGCAATACCGGCATACTCCAAATCCGAATCCGGCTTATCTTCACCGGAATCAAGAACAAGAAAACAAACCTTACCTATGTTGAAACGATAATAAAAAGTTCCGGTAGACGTAGGAAAATACTTTATCAACGCATCGGAATAAACTCCACGTGTTTCATGGTTTCCCCGATTGAAAACAATAGGCACTTCGGACGCAAACAATTCGACACAAGCATCAATATAATCTTTACATATCTGCTCCTGCCCCTCTACCCATGACGACATATCTCCATTAAGCAAAACGAAATCAAGAGATTTGAAATCTACTTCCCGACACAGAGACTTCATATAGTCACTCCGCCCGTGAATATCATTTAATACCAGAAAGGAAATTTCTTTCTTCCGGTCGTCGAAGTTCTGAATCTGAAAGGTTCTTGCTTGTATACATTTGAAGCAGCAATCAATCCATAAGTTACCCAGTCACTCGAGGCCAAGAGACAACTTCTCTCGAAAAAATCCGGTATCTGTATTCCCTGCCGGGTTCCAAATGTTTGATGCGTACACGGTGGATTGTATCATTGGCCCGCTTACGTCCGGACTCCGTATCGTAATATCGCGGACGTTCCTTCCCATAGAAATGATCTTCACCGGCAGGCGCCACTTCCACCCACGAAAGAGCAGGTTTGTTTGTAGTCCATACCACTGTCACACCGTCGGTACTCATATCACACAGGTAAGGACCGTGTGTGATCTTTATACTGTCACCGTCATGTGCAGAAAGCCGAGCGGCAAAGATGACAAAAAATACAATTATCCAATTTCTCATAGAACGGTTCCTCCTTCTAATTTATTAGTTTGACCGATATGGTTTGTAAATCATTACTGTTGCAGCCGGTCATAATTTCAAATTCACCGGGTTCTACCACATAGTTCATGGCAGCATCATAAAAGCCTAAAGCTAAAGGAGAAATGTCAAACTGAACGGTCTTTGACTCCCCCGCTTTCAGGAATATTTTTTTGAATGCCTTCAACTCCTTTACCGGACGCACAACAGAAGCAACTTTATCATTCACATACAGTTGCACAGTCTCTTCGCCATCTCTGTCTCCGGTATTGGTTACTGTCACCGAAACGGAGATGGTCTCCTGTCGCGTATATTCTTTTTGGGTGCTCTGCGGAACTGAATAACTGAATGTGGTATAACTCAAACCGTAACCAAAAGGATAGAGCGGAGCATTCGGAACATCGATATGCCGGGTGGTTGAGGAATGGGGCATATCTCCCGGACGTCCGGATTTCTTATAGTTATAGTAAACCGGTACTTGTCCCTCTACCCGTGGAAAAGAAATGGTCAATCTTCCGGAAGGATTATAATCACCGAACAGTATATCAGCAATAGCGGTTCCTGCAGAAGTACCTAAAAACCAGGTTTCGAGAATGGCCGATACGTTCTTGTCCACCCATTCGATAGACAGCGGACGCCCATTCATCAATACGACGACAACGGGTTTCCCTGTGGCAACCAGTTCTTTTATCAATTCTTCCTGCACACCCGGCAAATCCAGTTGGGCACGGCTTCTCGATTCGCCACTCATCAAAGCTTTTTCACCGACAACGGCAATCACCATATCACTTTTGGAAGCCAATTTCACTGCTTCTTTGAATCCTGACTTATCTTCTCCGTCAAAATCGCAACCACGGGCATATCCAACTTTCGTTTTGTTACCGCCGATTTTGTTCTTTATGCCCTGCAATACAGTCGTCACATGGCGATCTTCCCCTCTTGCTCTCCACGAGCCCAGCAGTTCGGTCTGATTATCGGCCAGCGGACCTACCACGCAATGGAACGGACATTTTTTGCCAGCGGTAATGTATGATTGTCATTCTTCAGCAGGACAGCCGATTTATGAGCCATGTCCAGTGCTGCATCCAGAAATTCTTTTTTTCATGATTGTCTGCGATTCGTATTCTTCATTACAGAATTTATATGGATCAACAAACAGTCCCAAAGCATATTTGATATGCAGAATCCGACTGACGGAATTGTCGACATCTTCCATACTGATTTTACCGGCTTCTATCAGTTCTTTCATGTATTTATTATAGAGCCCATCTGTCATATCCATGTCGATGCCGGAATTGAAAGCCAGACGGGTAGCGTCTTTATCGTCTTCCGCCACTCCCTGCGCCACCAGCTGCTTCACTGCTTCCCAATCGCTTACCACAAAACCATTGAAATTCCATTGCCCTCTCAATAAGTCTTTGAGCAGGAACGGATGTGCGGACGCAGGAATACCATTTATATCATTGAAAGCACTCATAAAAGTAAGTACTCCCGCATCAATGCAAGCCTTAAAAGGAGGTAGATAAGTATCAAACAAAGTCCGTTCCGACATATCCACCGGAGCATAATCTCTTCCCGCCTGGGGAAGTCCGTAAGCTACCCAATGCTTTGCACATGCCAATACTGAATTATTCTCCCAAAGATTCCACTGAAAACCATTCACTCTTGCTTTGGCTATTTCACTTCCCAGGTAGGTGTCTTCTCCTGCTCCTTCCACTACCCTGCCCCAACGGGCGTCTCTTGCGATGTCGACCATAGGAGCGAACGTCCAATGTAGTCCGGCTGCCGAGGATTCAATCGCAGCAATCTTGGCAGCTCGTTCGATCGCTGCTAAATCCCAACTACACGATTCCGCCAAAGGAGTCGGAAAGATTGTCTTATATCCATGAATCACGTCCATCCCAAAAAGAATCGGTATCTTTATCCGGGAATAACGCATATTCTTTTCCTGCAAATCACGCAATGTCTTTGCACCGGATATATTCAAAACAGAACCTACAAGTCCGCGTGCTATCAATGAATCGCTCAAATATTCTGATTCAGGACCGGTTAGAAGGGTACGGCCTACGTATTGGGATAACTGGCCGATCTTCTCTTCCACAGTCATCCGTGAGAGCAAATCTTTAACAAATGAATCCGCTTCCGGAGTATGAGGTAGTTTACTATTCCGACGATCCGGGTATGCGGATCGCGAACATAAACTCTTATCCAATCAATATCGAAATCAAATTGCTGCAATTCCTCCGCAGGATAGCCGACATCCAACTTGTCAAATGCTCCTACCTGCCCGGTGATAGCAATATCCCAAACTCTGTCCAGCCGATTCTCTTTACGAGCCTTAGTGATAAAATCAGTATATGCATCCCCCAACTGTGTACGGTATGTATCTGGTAATTGACTTTATTATCTATCAGAAACGTAATGATGGCATGATTGTTATCAACAGGATCGGGATCTATCTGAACCGCATATACATGGAAATTATCTCCCGGCTTATCGTCTCCGATTTCAGTATATCGTATCTGCCTTTGGGTAGATTGATTCCCAACTTTTGCGTTTCCGAATTGAACAAATGCAAGGTTTGATTCGCTTTGGCCGGATAAGGATTTTCCCCGAAAGCTTTGGTAAAAAACTCCAGTATATCTATTTCGGCTACTCCAGCTCCTTTATAATGCCTCAACCAAAGTGCATTCCAAAGCCCATATAGATATGGGACTTTGGCTTTGATCTCTATGCGGCAGAAAAGAGGATAATATTTCTCCGTATCGGAATCTCTGCTGGACAGCGCTCCCGACCACCATCCGGTCTTGCTCTTCACACTGGATGAACGGGACTGGGCGCATCTTTACTTTTGAATGAGTGAATTCGACAAATCTTCTCTCCTGTAGGAAGGGTTTCGATAAAGACCTGCTCCGGACGGTATGTCTGAAGCATGGCTTTATTTTCCTGATTATAGGTGGGTCGCCCCACTTTTTGGGAACCATATATTCCCCAATACCGGGAGTCAATCACATCTCCGTTAAACTCGTCTCCATCGTAATAAATCCATCCGGGAGGGGTTTCTGATGAAGGAGGAATAACGGTTTGGGCTTTCACCACCCCGATACAGCAAAATATGATTATTAGAATCTTTATTTTCAACATGATATTTCTTTTTAATGATTTACCAACCCGGATTCTGTTTCCAGTTCTTCAACTGCAGAATCTCACTTTCAGGTATGGGATACCAATACATTTTAGAATCAAACACTCTCTTTTCTACCACAGCACGGGAATAATCAAACTTCTCGACGGGATATTCCGGCTTTTCAGGAATCTCTGGTTCTGTTTCATCCCGGGTAAATACACGTACCCAATCTACATCCATCGAAACGTTTCTCAAATTGGCATTCCTGTCTTCGGGATAGCCGATACCATTTTCATTCTTTCCTCCGATTTGTCCGGTTATCGCAATGTCCCAGGTTCGCTTTTCTCTTCCCTCCGCTATTGCTTTGGTTATAAATGTATTATATCTGTCATCATAGTCAATCGTCTTGAATGTATTGGTTACTTTACCATCCAACAGGTAGCTGATGATAGCATGCTTATCCGGAGAAACCGGGTCCGGATCTACCTGAACGCCATACGTATGGAAGTCTGCTCCCGGATCAAAATCAAGCACTGTATGTCGTCCGTACCCATTCACGTTGATTCCCAGATTGCCTGTTTTATTATCATGCAAATGTAAAGCCTGGCTAAGCCGGCGGGGTGAAGCCGTATTCTCAAATTCCTTGACGAAAAACTCTTCGATGTCAAGTTCCGCAACACTGGCTCCTGCATAATGACGACACCACGGTCCCATCCATATACCATATATATAAGGTATTTTTGCACGAATCTCAATGCGGGAATGCAGAGGGTAATATTTCCCCTGATAACCATATTTGTCGGTATCCCGGCTGGACAAAGCTCCCGACCACCATCCTTCTCTCGTACTGGCAGTGCTTAATGTCGGAGCCGGTGGATTGTCGTCCTTGGTGGCTGTTATCCGGGCAAAGCTCAATCCGCCACTCCCTTTCTCAATCGTAATCTGTTTTTTACGATAAGTCTGGATATTTCCGGTGGGTTGTCCATACTGGGAGTTTCCTACCGGAGTGTCGCTTCCATACTGTCCCCAATATGAGTTGTTTATGACCAAATCATTGAATTCGTCTCCATCGTAATAATGCCATCCTTCCGGAACTTCGTTAGCCGGTATTACGGAATTCCGGGTAACAGCTCTTCGAGCCTGATTCTTACGGGTGATTTCAAGACCTAGCAAATCTCCTCCGAGTGTTTCTTGCGCAATCTTCCACCGTCTTACATCCCACGAACGATGCTCCTCAAATGCCAGTTCGACACGACGTTCACGCCGGATACGCTCACGCATTTCGTCCTGCGTCAATCCGGAAGGCAGATTCGGTTGTCCGGCACGGCTGCGCACTCGATTGACGTATTCTGCTATATCCGCATTTTCGGGATCGTATTCGTTCAAGGCTTCCGCATAATTCAGGTAAATCTCCGCTAAACGAAACAACGGCCAGATATGTCCCTGACTTCCTCCGCCGGTTTGGATATTCACATCTTCATTGAGGTATTTTTTCAGATAGAATCCGGTTTTGGTTGCATTGGTAACGCCCAGACCGTCTTTTCCACCGTCCCAATTCTCTACCGCCGTGCTTTTCCAAACGGAATCATTCAGCAGAATGGTAGCATTCAACCTGTCATCCCGGTAGAATTGCGGACGAACGGCATTTTCCTCATTCTCCCAACTAAAATAGCTGCCATCTTTCATTTCATAAGAGTCTACCAGATTCAACGAAGGATTGATGCCGCCTACCCCACCATAACTGACAGGAAAGTTGTATTTTTCAAAGTCGGAATTGTTTCCATAACGACGCATCAGAATAAACTCGGAATTCTGAAAGTTATTCTTGAATAAAGTGGCATAACTGCCATACAACGAATATATGCCAGATCAATTACGTCTTTCGCAGCCTGTGCCGCAGCTTTCCATTTCTCCATATCGGAGGAAGATCGCTTTCCGAAAAATTCTGCCAGTCCAGATACAAGGGACTGGCCGCATACAATAAAACTCTGCTTTTCAAAGCCAATGCGGCTCCCTTCGTTGCACGTCCCAAATCCGAATCGATTCCTCGTCCCGGAGTTAAATCGAGCACTTCGGCTACCTTATCACATTCGCTGGAGATGAATGAGATGCAATCGTCCATAGACGGGCGTGGAGTCTCCGAATAATCCGCATTGACGGATAGTGTAGAAGTAATCACAGGTACAGGTCCGAAACGTTTCACCAGCTCGAAATGGAAAAACGCTCTTAAAAAACGGGCCTCATATTTCCATGTTTTCAAGTCATTCAGACGGTTCTGATATTCATTCTGATTATCCGGATCGAGTCTGTATTTATCCAGATTCACTCTGTCTACATTTTCTATAAATTCATTCGCTATGCGAATTCCTGCGTAATACTTATTCCACAAATCATCCGGATTGGACCTTGAATTCCAGGCTCCGGTGTTGAAGTGCTGGATGTTGCAGGAGGCATTAGCATGTTCGGCATCATCGGTAGCGGCATCCAACATAGCTTCGGAACCGATACGGTTGAAACCATCAGGCAGATACCGATAAGCATTGACTAGAAATTTGCTTGTACGTTCATAGGAAGTAAAGGTCATCTCGTTGTCGATAAACGAATCATACTCTCTGTCCAGATAATCACTGCATCCGGACAATATGCTGATAGCAGCAAGAGCATTCAATATGATAGATAAACCTATTGGGTATTTCATAATTATTATATTTTTGTTCTTACCTATTAAAAATCAATTTTTATTCCCAGGTTGTAGGAACGTGTCAACGGATATGTAATCAAAGAACTGCTTTCCGGGTCGGCCAATCCGTCAAGATGACTCACGGTGAAAAGATTGCTCGCATTAGCATACACATACAATCTGGACAATTTTATCGCTCTTGCTATTGACTGGGGGAAGGTATATCCAATCCGGATATTCTTCATTCTGAAGTAGTTTCCGTTTCTTTTCCAATATGTAGATATCCGGTAATTGTTTTCAAATGTCCGGGTAGACAAACGGGGATAAGAAGCATTGGGATTCTCCGGTGTCCAGCTGTCGAGAGCCAGTTTTGAAGCAGAGCCATTGTCGGTAAAGGAATAAGCCAACGGCCCGCTCAAATAGATGTCTCTATTGGCAACGCATGAAATAAAGCCTCAACGTCTATCCCTTTCCATTCAAAGCCTATTTTCAAAGCATAATTCCACTCCGGAATATTAGAATATCCCACAGGATAGGAGTCATTGGAATCGACTACTCCATCACCATTTTTATCGATATATTTTATATCACCGGGGTTTACTTCTCCAAACTGCGGTACCGGTAAATGTGACTTCAGACTTCCATTCGAATCGAAATCACTCTCCTGATACAGTCCGTCAGCAACAAGTACAAAAGGAGTATTCACGGAACGTCCTTTACGATATTGATAATCGTAGAGTTTCACTTCTTCCGCCATATCGACAATTTCATTCTTTGCATACCACGCCGATGTTTCAACGTAATAGTTGAAGTTGTTTTTAAGACTGCTTTCGTACCTGATCGTACCCTCGAAACCTTGATTCTTTACTTTACCTACATTCATATAAGGCAATATGTCGCCATAAGAGGCTCCAACAAATCCGGGAATAGTGGAATACGGCTGTGACAGGATATCATATCTTTCTTTATGGAAATAATCGAATTCTACCGACAGCCCTTTCAGTAAAACTGCATCCAATCCAATATTGAATACACGTTCCTTCTCCCAACTAATATCGGGATTGGCAATCATATCTGCCCGAAACCCGCCTGTTGATGACGACCCTGTACCTAAAAAATAGGAGCCGTTACTGCTATAAGTCTGGTCGAACAGATAACGTCCGTTCTCATTCTGATTGTTTCCAACCAGTCCGATAGATGCTCTTAGTTTCAAATATTCAACCCAGTTGATATTTTTCATGAAGTTTTCTTTCGACAGTATCCATCCGGCGGAGAAAGCGGGAAAGAATCCATATCTTTTTCCAGGAGCATAATCATCACAACCTGTATATGAAGCTGCAAATTCTCCTATGTATTTTTGATTATAAGAGTAAGTTACCCGCCCTGCATAATTCAAGTATTTAATGTCATCACGACTTCCATATTTCTGATATAAATCAGACAGGAAAAAGATGCTGGCAGTGAGTTGATGTTGCTTGAAAACGCGATCATAATCCAACTGTGCCTTAAAGTTCAGACGGCTCCAGTCAGTACGGAATCCTTCATCGGATTCCAAAGGAGAATCAGCGCCGTAGGATGTATATAGCACCTCTCCCCCTGCTCCTTTGGAAAGAGAATAACGGGCATAATTCTGATTCTTTATAGATGAATCCGCCATATAGTTGTTGTAGGCAATACCGGCACTGACACTTAATCCCTTTGTCAGTTTCTCCAGGTCGTATTTAGGCATAAAAATCAGTTGGAAAGTCCGGCTGTTTTCTTTATAAAGCCCTCTGCTGACGATATTACCGACCGGGTTGGTAAAAGCGGCATTTCCTCCATACGATCCGTCGGGGTTGTACACCGGAAATGCATTCGGAGCTGTTCTCCATATCGCTCCCAAAAGTCCGTTGGCAGAACTGCTGCCTCCGGGAATAGAGCGATTACCTACACTCCCGCTAAAATTGAGTCCGGTAGACAGGTGTTTGCTTATCTGGATATTCAAATTAGACCTGAAATTAAAGCTCGCATAATAGGCATTCGAGTTTTCCCGGCGTTTTTTATCGGTGTCTTTGTAGAAACCGATGTTCTGCAAAAGATTCATCATTACATAGTATTGCACCACATCTCCTCCTCCTTTAAAACTTAAATCAGCCATACTCAAAGGAGCTGTATTATTCAAAATGGCCTTTTTCCAGTTTACATTGGGGTAAAAGTAAGGATCGGTGTTGTTCTGATAGGCATTCAATTCCTCTGGAGTGTATAAACGAGGCAATCCGTCATTCACACGCGCCTGATTGTATAAGGTGGCATAATCATACGCATTGATAGGATCGGGAACGCCCAACGGTTGTTGTATTCCCGTTTGTAAACGGATACTGACTTGCGGAGCGGAAACGCATCCTTTCTTGGTTGTCACCAATAAAACACCATTTGCACCACGCATACCATATAAAGCCAGAGCCGAAGCGTCTTTCAATAATGTTACAGACTCGATTTCCGCAGTGGACAGACTTTCAATCGGGGCTTCGAAACCGTCGACATATACCAGCATTTTTTGTCCGCTTGCATAGGAAGTACGTCCCCGGAGGTAGAGATTCGCGATAGAGAAATCATAGCCGGGCTCTCCGCTTTGTTGCAACAATGTTAGTCCGGGAAGCTGTCCTTGCAGACTATTTCCCAAGCTTGCGGAAGTAGTTTTCAGCAAATCTTCCCCACGTATGGAAGAAATGGCACTTGTTCGCCTCCATTCCGGTTGTTGCCCATAGGCGACTTCTACAAGTGCAGAATCGGCTATGTGTTGAGCAAACAAAACGGGAGCATAAAAAGTGAGAATAGTAGTCAAAAGTATAGCATAACGCTTCCCTTTGTATATACTGTTTATTATTGTCATACCTTTTATTTTTAGTTGATTGAACATATTTACCATCCCGGATTCTGAAGCATATACCCTTTATCTATTTCGGTCTGCTTGATAGGATGTAAATAAGAACGGTCACTCCATAATCTGTTTTCAAAGACATAAGGTTTGTAATGTACTTTACCCGGTGCTCCTGTAACAGCGGAGAGCTGCAATCCATACATGGCACCTTTCATAACACCTTCATCATCGGCTATCAGCCAACGTCTTATATCCCAGAAACGATGATCTTCATAAGCCAGTTCCACGGCTCGTTCTCTTCGCAGTTTCTCCCTGAACTGCTCTTTATTCAAAGTGGAAGGAAAGCCCGGCATTCCGGAGCGTTCACGAACTTTCAGGACTGCATCGAATGCTTCTTTCGGGGGAGTTTCATAATATTCATTCAAAGCTTCTGCATAATTCAGATAGAGTTCGGCTACCCGGAAGACAATCCAGTCCATATTAGTGGAGTTGCGCGGAGCCGTTGCTCTTAGTACGCGAGGTACCCATTTGCGAACCAGGTGTTTCGTTTTATCATTGGCTACATTGTGAGCTCCACCGGGCAGAAAATTAAGAATTCCAATCTCTGTATTCCAGTTAGCTCCATGTGCTGCAATGGTTTGCGCAAAACGAGGGTCCAGTTCGTCGTACTTTTCAAGCAGATCATCGCCACCATCCATATTCCATGTTTGTTGGTTCCCGTCTTTTTTCTCATAGAAACGCACGAAATTGAAGGTTGTAAAAAGACCGCCGTCGCTCCAACTACTTCCCGCCCATGCCGGTATATTGCTTGTTATGGGATGACTGCTTGTTGTGAAATTCCGATATTTTTTGTTGGCCAGAATTATTTCTTTGTTATCGGGAGCAGTCCACACATGTTCGTAATTTGTTTCAGGTGTTCCCTCATCGTACAAGTCATAATAGCCAGAAGATTCAACAGCGGTAATGGCTGCCTTGGCTGCTTTAGCAGCTTCATTCCAGCGTTCTTTACTATAGTTTCCATATCCTATCAGTCATTATTCCACTTAAAGGAAGGTACGGATCGTCGGTATTGAACAAAGGACTCGCCGCATACAGGAGTACTCTGGATTTGAGGGCTAAGGCAGCTATCCTGTTTGCCCGTCCCACCAATATCGAATTCGTATAATAGTCCGGTAATATGGAGGCAGCCCGGTCACAATCGACAAGAATGGAGTCTACACAATCGGAAAATGTATTACGGGGTAGTTTACCATCTTCCGACGGATTTATTCTACGGTGTATTATAGGCAGTCCACCATATCTATATACTCCTTCCCAGAAGACCAAAGCCCGCATAAAATAGGCTTCGCCTCTGGAACGTGTCTTAAAATCAACGTCTCCCGGATCATCGGGCACTTCGTCAATACGTTCAAGCACGATATTGCATTTTCGTAATGTCTGCCAACGGGTGTTGTGACGGGGGTCTTCATCCCAGTCTATGCTGCTGTTGTTATGATTGTCCACGTTCCACGAGGCATTGCCCTTCCCCCAGTTTGCACCTTGTTCGGCTTCATCACACGCTCCTGCCAGGGTTGAGGTTGCACACAATTTACGGTCGATCCCGCTACTTCCCATCGAGAACCCCAGCGGCATACCTTCTGCATAGATGCCTGTTATGTATTGTTCTGTCAAAGTCCTGTCGGCAAAGACACCGTCTTCATCCAAATCGACAGAGGGCGGAGCTTCCAGATAGTCACTACACGAAAACATCAATACAGACGACAGAAGTATTGCACATATATATGTTATTCTTTTCATGATTATCAAAAATTTATATTAAGACCAATATTATATACTTTCTGCAACGGATATGTATTGATTTCAACATTTCCACTTCTCGAAGGTGCTTCCGGGTCCAGATCTACCACATCTGTCCACGTGAATAAATTGGAACCGTTGAAATATAATCTTACACTATTCAGGTTAAGCCGTTTGACAAAACCTCCGGTAAATGTATATCCTACTTCGAGGTTTTTCAATCGCAAATAACTGGCATCCCGTATCCAAAGAGTAGAAGGACGATAGTTGTGATCGGTTTCTCCGTTGGGATTCAGAGACAAACGGGGAAAGGTGATCTTTTCTCCTGCCTCATACCGTTCCTGTGTCCAACGTTCTTTTATCAGAGATTTCGCACTCTCTTCTCCTTTCGCGAAAGGCCACATCGACCGTCCGAAATATTTAATGGATACATTGTCGGCTCCCTGAAATAAGATGGAGAAATCAAATCCTTTATATTGCGCTCCGAATGAGAAACCGTAAATAATCTCCGGTACGGGGGTGTATCCTATCGGAACCATGTCGTAATCATCAATCACTCCATCCTGTTGACGTCTACATACTTGACGTCTCCCGGTTGCAACTGATTCCCGCTCCATGAACTTTTAGGACGGTCTAATGCATTGATTTCTTCCCACGAGTTATAGTATCCGTCAAAGATCAGTCCGAAAAACTGATTCTTTCTTCTTCCGGTAGTCATCTGATAATCATATCTCTTCTGCACTTCATCCATGTAGATGATTTCATTCCTCGCAAATGAATAATTGAAGCGTGCCCAATAATGGAAATCTTGTATATGATGTCTAAAATTAAGGTCCATTTCCCAACCGCGATTTTCCATTTCTCCAAAATTATATGCAGGAAGATTAGCACCTATAATCATGGGGGATGTTGATCTGTTGGCTAATATGTTATTCCGTTTTTCTTTGAATATATCAAATGAAGCAGTCAGACAATTATTGAACAGATTAATATCTACACCGACATTCATCTTTTTCGCCTTTTCCCAAGTCAAATCAGGATTACCGATTTTATTTTCAACAATCATCAGTGAAGTATACGGATTGGAAGCCAAACCGAAATTATACTTGTTCACACCCGAATCGCTCGCTGCTCCATAAGAAGACGGCAGATACAAAAATCGATCACCACCTATCTGATCGTTTCCTACCTCTCCGTAGGACCCTCTCACCTTTAGATATTTAACGATATTGTTTTTCGGAAAAAACTTTTCTTCACTGATGACCCAACCTAATGAAACAGCAGGAAAAAATCCGAACCGTTTGCCTTTGGCAAAATTCTCGGTTCCGTTGTATCCCATATTGAATTCTGCCAAATAACGGGAGGCATATTCATAGGTCAATCGTCCTACCAATCCCTGATAAGCATTAGGTACATAATATTGAAGGGAGGGGGAATAATATTTACTCTGATTATACAGAATAAGTGCTGTCGTTTTATGAAGCCCGAAAGTTCTATTATAATCAATTCCAAACTCCATATATACTTTCCGGTTCTTATCCCATCCGGTACTTACAGACCAGATACTCTCTTCTGATTGGGGGATCAGATAAATGTAATCCGGATCTTCCGCATCACGGCGCGCAAGATAATAAGGAAAGGTTTTCGAATATTTCTTACGGCTGTAATAATAGCTATCATACGCGATACTCCCGTGTACGGACAAACCTTTGGTCAGCAAAGATGATAAATCATAATTCAGACGTAATGTTGTATTGATGTTATTTCTATTATCTTTCTGATAACCGTTGCTTAATAAAGTTTGCCAGGGATTGACGCTTCCCAATCCATCCTGTATGCGGACAATTTTATTGTCCACCAATCCCGGAGAGCTCAAGGGATTGGCAAAAGAAATAGCTTGCCAGATTCCACTGTTACCGGAGCCCGGAGTAATCACTCTGCCTATCTGGGCGGCCATTTGAACAGTTGCCGAAAAGTCCCGCGTTATCTGAAAATCGAAATTAGTTCTGAAGTTATAACGGGTGTTACGGGGATTTACATCATGATCCGAATCTATCTTGGTATGTTTATAGATACCGGTCTGATCGAAATAACTTCCCGATATAAAGTATTTCACACGTTCTGTACCACCCGAAAGGTTGATGTTATGTTGAGTGCGGGTAGAAAACTTTCTAAGAAAATCGTCTATCCAGTTAGTGTTCGGATGCAAAATCGGATCAAAGCCATTTCTGTACAATTCAATATCTTTATCCGTGAATTTCGGTTGGTAGGTAGAACCGAAACCCGGGAGTCATTTTCTAAAGCTTCATTGTATAAAGTTGCATAATCCGCACTATTCAGATAACTGGGGAGCTGGGTAGATTGCTGCAAAGCAAAATTACCCGAATAGCTCAACCGGGGACGCCCTCTTTCCCCTTTACGGGTAGTAATTAATACTACGCCGTTAGCTCCCTTTACTCCATAGATCGCTGTTGCCGAAGCATCTTTAAGTATATTCAATGATTCAACTTCATTCGGATCTATGCCGTCAAAATTAGTTCGTTCGATGCCATCGATCATTATTAAAGGAGCCGTGTTGTCTGTAAATGTACTGACACCTCTGATTAACAGACTGGAAGCGTCTTCACCGGGAGCACCACTTCTTTGAAAAGCAATCAATCCCGGCATTCGTCCTACCAGCATGTTACTAATATTGGATTGTTGTGTCTGTACCAGTTCTTTCCTCGAAATAGAAGCGATAGATGCTGTCACACTTTCTTTCTTCTGCTTTCCGTAGCCGACAACAACGACTTCCTCCAGACTTTGCTCGGCTTCTTCTATTTCAATAGAAAGCACTTTATTGTCTTTTACAGGTACTGTCGTCGTGACATAACCGATATAACTGATTTCCAAAACTGCATTCGGATTTACAGATAAGGCAAAGCGCCCGTTTATATCGGAAATTATGCCGTTAAATGTACCGACTTCCTTGATATTGGCACCGATAATCGGTTCTCCTTTTGTATCGGTAATAGTACCGGTTATTCTCCGAGGCTCCTGTGCTGTGAAGAAAGATTCTTTTTCACTGCCGTTTTTCTCTTTACAACAATCTGTTTTCCATTTATTTCATATACCAGATTTGTCTTTTCAAACAAGGCTGACAATTTTTCTGTGATTGTCTTCTTCCTGGATAGATCTACACTGACAACTTGATTTAAACTAGGCCGGATATCTTTCGAATAGATGAAAACGTAGCCTGTTTCTTTCTCTATATCTTTAAAATATTCCAGTAGAGTCCCTTTCTTTATATCATAGAGTTCGCTCGTTCCATTTCCATTAGCGAGAGTTACATTCGCTATAAATAGAAAAATAACAAAAAATTTCACAAACAGATATGATTTACAAAGAAAATATGCCCTATTTGCATGATTGTAATAGGAATTTTCCATATTTTTGCGTATCAATTTTTAGGTTTTTCATAAGTAATTGAAAAATTTAAATCTCACGGGTTCGAAGAGTTGCCTCTCTTCCGAACTTCTTTTTTACAAAGGCTTCATTTCTGTGGTTTATTCATAGGCATTAAATTTTTAGGGTTATTACTCGATTTTTATACTTCCCGCTTCAATTGTACACTGGACATCGTACAGCAACGAGAAGGTTTTCATGACTTGTTCTATATCATCAAATAAGATAAGTTTTCCCATTGTACACTTTTGCGCAACTTCCGGCGTACATGTGATAGATACATTATAGTAGCGACTTAGCCGTTGGATAATATCTTTCATTGTCTCACCCCGGAACTGAAGTACGCCATCTTTCCATGAAATATAATCGTAAGCATTAACTTCGTCGATGCCGGATATCCCATCACTCAACTTAAAACGCTGATTAGGCAAAAGGACAAAATCTTCATTGGAGTTTGCTTTTACATTTACTTTTCCTTCTACCAACACCACGGATTGCAATGCATCATCAGCATAGGCAGACACATTAAACTTTGTTCCCAATACATTAACTGTCAGTTGGGGTGTCTCTACATAAAAAGGCCGGGAAGTATCTTTGGCAACTTCTATATAAATCTCTCCTTCTACTTTTATCCTGCGTTCGCCCGGACCAAAAGAGGAAGGGAAACGTAATTTACTTCCGGAATTAATCCATACTTTCGATCCGTCTGCCAATACAATGGATGAATGGCTACCATAAGGAACTATCAGTGTATTTTGTTTTCCGGGTTGAACCGCTCCCTCTTTGATTATCTCTGTTTCCTTACCATCGGATTGAATAGTAATATTGCTATCATAAGTAATGACGGCATTATTCTCTATCTGAATCGCTTCCGCATCATCTCTTATCAGCATTACTTTCTGATACAGAGTATCTGCTTTCACATTGACAAGCAGATCATCAGCAGTTCCGGACGTCTGAAAAGAATGAATCAACCAGAAAGAAACAATACCTAATATTAGTACACAGGCGGCAGCATAACGGGTAAATAAGATAAAACGATGTCTCTTATCACGACGCTCCATGCTTGTCTCTATACGTGCCCACAATCTTTCTGATTCTTCGGGTAAGCGCTGAACCGGATTCAGCCGGGCAGATAATATGATTTTGCGGGCCTCCTGTAGGGATGCTTGATCTTCGGGATGCTCTTTTTGATAATTAACCCACCATTCTTCCGATTCCTGGGTAGGAACCAGACACCACAATATGAAGTCTTCATTTTGTAGCCATTGTTTTGTCGATTCGGGTATTCGATCTGAATGCATACTCGTTCTTTTTACGGTTTCACTTTAAAAACACGCAAAGAACAAAAATACCCCCACGAAAATTAAAGAAAATAACCGAAAAGGAAAAAATAAATAATTTGAGGCTGAATTTTACGCATTTGTTCGATAGCCCGATACACTAATTTCTGTGCTGCTTTAGGTTGTATTCCCATCAATTTCCCGATTTCCTCATAGCTAAGTCCTTGGGTATAACGAAGATATACAGCCTCCCGTTGCCGGTCTGTAAGGCTATCCAGCATCTTTTTCAGCTGTTTTTGCATAGCGGCTCTTTCTTTTTCTTCATCTATGAGTTCAAAGCCGTTCACTTCAATAAGGAACTATAGTTATCAGAACCTTCTTCCAGAAATTCGGTATTCATTTCTTTTTTCTTAATGGTCCGAATCCGGTTCTTCAAACAGTTCAACAGATAGAACTTCATATTCTGACTTTCCCAAAGTTTGTGCTCACGCTCATATAAATGCAAAAAAACATCGTGAATGGCATCTTCTAAAAGTTCTTTACTAATGCCAAAAGCAATGCCGTATGAAACAAATCGTTCTCATACGTCTCATATAACCACTTATATAAGGATTGCTTATTCTTCACACTATCTTCACAAAAAGTTAGAATCCTATCTTCTAAAGAATATTGAAATGGTAATTATCACCAGCCTGTCTCATCCCATCCGGCAGCGGAGTACCATTGTATCGACTGACGATAAAAAGGATTTATCTCCTCTTCATACGACTGACGAAATATATAAGTAGAAAGTCCTGCAGAGCCATTCATCGAGAAACTACCGCCATAACTGGAGTAATTATTAGGAGTAGTCTTCCAATAAACCACAGCAGCATCATAAGCAGCTTTCCAAGCCTCATATTCGCTAGTCTCACTACCTAAAGAACGTATTAATCCATCAAAATCATAATAATACTTACTGGACCGACAATCATAACAGAGTATGCCCGATGTGGCTATCGCTTGTCTGCCCTTAATATATTTCGGAATAATCTCACTACTGCTTTTATCCAGTTGTTCCAACATGGAAGTGTTCACTACAGAAACAGAGACTCCTGCCGTCCAGGGATCACCTAAGCCCCAATTATATGGCAATTTGCAGTATAAAGATTTTCATCTGCATAAAATTCAAAATATGCCTTTGCTATGTCCGTAGCCGATGCATTATTGGCAAACATAGCCGGAACTACTTTCTGATATGGAGCACCCGGTGCGGGTATCTCTGTCGGAGAGCCTATTATGTAATCCGCATGTTCCTTCAATTCATAGACCACCTCAACAGATTGCATAAAGCATGCATCGAAAAGAAGAAAACTCAAATGAGGCGCATTACGCAGAACATCTTTTAACTCGGAAATATCCATGTAATTTGAACCACCATCCTGTCCCCACCAACGGGTTTTATTCTGCGATTTTGCCAACCATCCTTCTCCATGAGACCACAAAACCAACCCATAACTCTGTGCCGGATATTCAGAAAATGCCGTGTTGATAACCTCCTTCATCTTAGAGACATCTACAGAATTTCGTCCTTCATACGTAGCGATTACCTCCTGTACGACATTCTTCTTTTTATCCTTCTTCAATCGAATTAGTTTAGGACTTGATCCGGTATCAATGTATACGAGTAGGTTATAAGAGTTATCATCTACAGACTGCATTCCCTCTGTCATTTCCGCCAAATCCTCTGTGGCAAAGCTGCGAAGAGAATTGTCACCTGCTATATAAACAAGAACTGTACGCATCTGGACTCCTCTTTCATCATCGTCATTATGACAAGCGATTACCAGCATAGCCAAACACACAAACAAGGAGAATATTTTTATCTTTTTCATTAGATTTCAAGTTTATTACGAGGCAAAGATAAAAAATAAGAGATGCAAAGCTGCATCTCTTATTATATTAACAATTTAACTATTGCTTATTATTCTTCCGGTTTCGTAAAGTGGAATTTATCAGAATCAATCCGCGACACCGTCATTCTATTATTTTTCTTGTATTTATTCAGAATCTTCGTTGCTTCTTTTTCTAATTTCTTCTTGTTTTCCGAGAAGTAAATCATACATGTACTATTCTGTTGCAACTGGTTATCCTCCAGATAATTCTTCAACTGATAACTATACAACTCACGGTGAGACAAGAAGCCTTCCTTGCTAACCTTCGCACTATCTAGTATCTGAATGTCCGTGAAATAGACTACTGTATCCGTAAATGAGGCAGAAATTCCAAAAGCATAAACCGGTTTAGAGTGGTCTTTTTTCAAGGAAAAAGCGGAGCACATGGTAAACACAAGTGCAATTGCAAATAGTATTTTTACGTATTTCATATCATATAATTTTTAACCTTGCAAAGGTAACAAAAAAGAGGAGATTACCTCTATTTATCTCAAATAAATAGCATTTCTTAGTCATAGACCCATAGCAGGACTGGTTTCTTTTCCGCTTTGAGCAACCCGTCAACTTTCCTCATCACTTCATCGGATATTACAGGACACCCTTGACTGATCCTAACGGAAGATGCAAAGGATACACCTCTGTTTCCGGCAACGGAGTATAAGAATGCAACACGATATACCGCTTGAAAGCATTATCATTCGTCGCTTCCAATCCATGTAATTTATAATGAATATTGATTCCCCACTTGCTATACGACCGGATACCCACCTTGTATTTCCCCAAAGAAGAGCAATAACTACCTTCCACATTGCTGAATACAGGCTTGGACACAGTGCTATTTTTCCCATATCCATGAGCACAGAGACTGGCATACTTCACGGAATCTCCTTTGAAATCCCATACAAAGAAACGCCTTTTACCAGAATGAATACTGAAATCTACCAGAAAGCAATAATTCGTATTATATCCGTTCTTATCACAATAAGCCTTTCCCGCCTGTGCTTTTTCCCGCAAACGCTGCTCTACTTTAGCAGGCACCGAATCAGAAGAGGATACCGCACATCTTGCATACGCCACCAGCCTGCTCCCAAAGCAATAAGAACCAATGATATTAAAACTGACTTTTTCATAAAACTCACATAGTATAAGATTGAATTATAGAATGGGGCTTATGTAAAAAGTCGCATAAGTACATTCTTCTATATGAAAAGTGCGACTTATGCGACTCAAATTCTTTTTTCTTTCAGAAACTGATATTCCTCACTTATCCCAAGTAGGATTTGAGCAATTTACTACGATTCTTTGTCTAAGTCTTCTAATTGCTTTTTCTTTAATCTGACGAACGCGCTCACGTGTGAGGCCAAATTTA
>ENA-OQIG01000374-OQIG01000374.1-human-gut-metagenome-genome-assembly--contig:-NODE-374-length-26409-cov-16.226467_pt1 | contig 26409 bp, 22 predicted proteins | sample MGYA00242576_ERZ504741 | MGnify/ENA primary metagenome ERZ504741 (study PRJEB26092, sample SAMD00036436) | human gut metagenome | host: Homo sapiens | study: EMG produced TPA metagenomics assembly of... | reverse complement strand
GACTCTCCGGAAAACAATCTCTGACTCACTGCAACGACTCCGATTTTTAATTCTGGCATGTTACTCATTACTGTTACCATCCTTTCTATTTGCTTTTTATTTTTTACACAATTGTTAATATTTTCACCTTTTAAGCCGTTTCACCGCACCCTCAATCTCTGCGTCTTCGTGCGCGATCAGCCACTTGTTCACTGCTGTCAAAAGTCTGCTCTCGCCCTTTGCTTCCGGTGCAAACGGAAGTGCCTCATTCGTTCCCTTCGGAAGTACGACCACACATCGGAAACCGCCTGCTTTTGCATTACATGGTGCATAATGTAACGTAGTCGCATACAATTCCACTGCCGTTCCTGCCGGTACGAAAAACGCCTCCACGAGAGCTGTATCATAGGTATCTTCTTTGATGTCCTGCTGACATCCAAGCAGCAGGATCAAATCTGTCACTGCGATATCAATCTCTGAGGATCTGTGATACTCCAGTGCATTCAACTTCACATTTCTCCCATTACAATACCCAATCTGAATCGGCAGCCCTCCAAATCCTTTTTCTCTGACTGCCACCGCATCCGGAAGTACTTCCAGCGCTTCCACAGACGGAACATAAATCACATCTTCCGGAAGCGGCGTGTGTTCCATCTCTTTTAAGATCCGCTCTACCGGAATATCTGACATCACTTTTCCATATTTGGCAAATGCGGTATCTGTAACTTTCTGAATTTCCATAAAAAATGACCTCCAATCAAAAACCTGTCTCCAAGTTTCCCATTGAGGTCATTTTATCAACTTTTTTTCGCTTCTGCGACCTATTATTTATCTATTTTATGTCAATTTCTTGCTCTTTGTTATTGTGAACAGTCACTTCTCTCTTTTTCGATATTCGCTTGGAAGCATCCCGTATTTTTTCTGAAATGATCTGGCGAGCGCCTTGCTGTTTGGAAAACCATTCTCCATAGCGATCTCACTTAAGGTCTTATCACTGTCTTTGACTTCCTTCCATGCATATCTCAACCGGATATCCTGCAGATAGGCTTTAAAATTTACCCCCGCATATTTCTGAAACATCCTTGAAAGATAGGTCGGAGAATATCCAAAAATCTTCGCCAGACTCTCCAGTGTCATTTCTGATGCATAATTTTCTTTAATATAGGATGTAATCGTAGAAAGACGGTTCAGATTTTTATTGTCCCGAAGCTGCGCCTCGGTCACATCAATCCGCTGATACTCAGATACCAGCAAATGCATCACAAGATAAAACAGACCTTTCACTTCCATTTCATAGCCACGCTCTTTTTTTATGTACACCTCATACATCTGGCGGATCAACTCCATCAGCCGTTCATCCCGATCCACCGGATTGTGTGTAAACCAGATGAATCCTTCTCCCGTAAAATAATTCTCAAACAACCGGATCGGTATCTGCAATACAATCGTCTGGTTCGGCTTTGGAGAATGCACGGAATGAACTTCGTTGGAATTCACGATCATAAATTCTCCCTGCACAAGAGGATACGGCTTCTCTTTGATATAGAAACAAAGTTCCCCCTCACAGACCGCAAAAATCTCCACAGAACGATGCCAGTGCATCTCACGCTTATAATTGCCATCCTTGCCCTCAAAAATAAACATCTTGAAGGGCAGCCCCTCATCCGGCACGATCAGCTCATGATTGTACTTCATTTTTCTCTCCTCTACAGACCAAATTCCTCGAATAATTTCTGCTGATAATCATGATCCTCTGCTGCCTTTATAATATCAGCTATCCGGTCTGCCTTAGAAAGCGCCAGATTCAGAGCATTGATTCGTTTTTCTACTGCTTCAGAGCTCTCCTTTTTAGTTATTTCCAAGCGCTTGTTCACTTCCGCATCAATCTCATCTTTCATCAATTCCCGCAGTGCATCACACATTCCTTTTACCTCCTCAAACTTCTGTTTGTTGGCCCGCACGATCAATTCCATGACGGAGCGATACAGTGCATTTGCCTGATTTTTTGAATATTCTTCCAATAATTTTTCTGCGGTCTCATTCTGTTCCAGTTCGTTGGTCAGACTTTTCAGCCACAGATTTTCAGCTTCTGTCAGTTCTTTTGTTACAATAATCTGAATCGGAATTTTATCTCCCGTCACATAATAAATCCCGCTTTCAGCTTTTTTTACTTGATATCTCAGTGTTGTTTTCAAGTGGTGCATCAATTTTCGTGGATATTTTCCTGTTACCAGAGTAATCGTAAGTTCTTCTATCGGAATGCTGTCCATCTGACTGGTATCGGATTTGTAAAAACAGGTATACCCATACACCTTATAAAAATCATCGATACTCAGATAATCCAGGGGACTTTTATATTCCACGATATTATGTTGTCGGAAAATCCGCCCGATATTCTTTCGGATTACCCGACCCTTGTCCTTTTTGATGATCAGAACATCGATTTCTTTTGGTTTGGTTCCCAGCTGATGCTCATTCTCAAAAATCAGATGTTCGGCATCTTCCTGCAGTTCGATCTGTATCTCTGCGAAAAATGCAGGATGCCACTGAAGCATTTTTGCTTCTTCTTTTTGCATTTCCATACAAAACCTCCTTCTTTTTTTCTTTCAGGAGATTTCGCCTTCCGAAAACTCCTGCCTGCTTGATTTGAAAAGCATGAATTTTCTGAAAGGACAGGCGTTTGCCTGTTTTTGAAATGAATAAGATATTCCACATTACACATGTGGAATCAAATGAATGTTAGAAAAATATGCTTTTATCCATTTTACCACATTTTTCTCAAAAGCACACTTCCTTTCTCATAAGATCCATAGATGAATTTTCTCCTGTTCTGTGCTATGATAAACAGAGTTTCAAATACGCTTCAGAAAGGATTTTACTTATGAATTATAAACATATTATCTTTGATTTCGGAAATGTCCTTGCTACCTTTCAATCAGATGACTTATTGCGCTCCTACTGCAATCGCGAAGATCTTCCCATTCTGAAAAATGCCATCTACCACAACTGGCAGGCATTGGATGAGGGAAGTATTCCCTATGAAGAATACCAGGAGGAAACACTTCACCTGCTGCCGGACTGCTTCATGACACTGCCCGCAAATGCTTTGCCACCTGGTATCAACACATGATCCCGATTCAGCCGGTGTGGGATATGATCCACAGATTAAAAGAACAGCACACAGGGCTTTACATTCTTTCCAACGCTCCGATTTTCTTTGAAGAACATGCAGATTTTTTCGAGATTACCCGCTTATTTGACGGTGCAGTCTATTCCGGATCCATCAAAAAATTCAAACCAAATCCGGATATTTACCAGCATCTGTTTGATACCTTTTCACTGAATCCGTCCGACTGCTTTTTTATGGATGACAAACCCGAAAACATCAAAGCTGCTCAGAAGCTCGGGATGAATGGAATGGTCTTTACTGGAGAGAATCTCTCAGAAATCAAACATGCCATCGGACTGGAAGAATAACTTCCGCCCGATGGCATATTTCTTACAGATTTCTGATTTTAAATTCTCTCTGCGCTTCTCTTTTCTGGTCTTTTTTCGCGATATCATCCCGCTTATCGTACAATTTCTTACCTTTCGCAAGTCCAACTTCCACTTTTACAAGACTTCCGTTGAAGTACACCTGGAGGGGAACCACTGTATTTCCCTTTTCCTTCATCTTGCCGAAAATCTTGTCAATTTCCTTTTTATGGAGCAGAAGCTTTCTCGGTCTCAGCGGATCTTTATTAAAGATATTTCCCTTTTCATAAGGAGAAACATGCATTCCATAAATAAACATCTCCCCGTTTTCGATCCGGATAAACGCTTCCTTGATACTGCACTGTCCCATGCGGAGGGATTTGACCTCTGTTCCATGCAGTACGATTCCCGCCTCATATTTTTCCAGAATAAAATAATCGTGATATGCTTTTTTATTGTTGGCGATCAATTTGCCTTCTTTTTTTGCCATCGCACTTTCCTCTCTTCTTCCCGTTAAACTCTACTCGTTTTCTTCGCAAAACTCAAAATCAATCGTTCTCTGCAGCCGGTCTGCACCAAGGACACGCACACGGACTCTCTGTCCCAGTTTATAGACATTACAGAAATGCTCTCCCACCAGTTCATACTGCTCTTCCCGGTACTCATAGTGGTCGTCCTTCATATTCACCACATGTACAAGACCTTCTATCGTATTCGGCAGTTCCACGTATGCTCCCCATTTTGTAATACCGGAGATCACACCTTCGAATTCCTCTCCGATCCGATCCTGCATATATTCTACTTTCTTTAATTTTACGGTCTCACGTTCAGCCTCTTCTGCTCTGCGCTCCATCTCACTGGACTGTGTTGCCACCTCCTGCAGAATCTTTTCATAATGTGCCATTCTGTCATCACTTAGTCTGCCGCGCAGATTCTCCTTAATGATCCTGTGGATCTGCAGATCCGGATACCGCCGGATCGGAGACGTAAAATGTGTATAATACTGCGCCGCCAGACCGAAGTGCCCTGCATTTTCCGGTGTATAGCGCGCCTGCTTCATGGAACGCAGCGCCAGTCTGCTGATCAGAGCCTCCTGTGGAGTTCCCTCCACTTTTTCCAGCAGCTTCTGGATTTCTTTCGGGCGGATTTCATTCCCCATATGGATGTGATATCCGAAATTATTGATAAACGTACTCAGTTTTTTTACCTTATCTTCCTCTGGAGCCTCATGGGTACGATATAAAAACGGAATCTCTCTCCAGAAATACTCTTCTGCCACTGTTTCATTTGCCGCAAGCATAAAGTCCTCGATCATCTTCGTTGCCACATTTCGCTCATATGGTTTCAATTCCACTGGTCTTCCCTGTTCATCCAGAATCATCTTCGTCTCAGGAAAATCAAAGTCGATTGCGCCTCTCTTTTTCCTGCGTTCCCGAAGCAGCCCTGAAACTTCTGCCATCTGTTCAAACATCGGAACCAGCTTTTCGTATTTTTGTCTCTCCTGCTCATCCTGCGCTTCCAGAATTTTTGCAACACTCGTATAAGACATTCTCTGGTCCACCCGGATCACCGTCTCTGCGATCACATGATCCACAATCTCACCTTTTTTGTCAACAGTCATAATACAGCTTAGCGCAAGCCTGTTCTCTCCTGCGTTTAAAGAACAGATTCCATTCGAAAGCTTATGGGGCAGCATCGGAATCACCCGGTCTGCCAGATACACACTGGTCCCGCGTTTCAGCGCCTCCCGATCCAATGCACTTTTTTCCTGCACATAGTTGGTCACATCTGCAATATGCACTCCCAGCTTCCATCCGTTCTCCACTTCTGTCAGAGAAACAGCGTCATCCAGATCCTTTGCATCCTCTCCGTCAATGGTCACCATCTGCCAGTCTCTTAAATCCATGCGCCCTGCCATATCCGCTTCACTTACATCTTTTCCGACACGTTCCGCCTGATTTAGCACCTTCTCCGGAAATTCCACCGGCATATCATAACCTTTCACAATAGACATGATATCGGTTCCCGGATCATTGATATGCCCGATGATCTCCACGACTTTTCCCTCCGGCTTCATATTTTCCCCGCCGTAGGACGTCAGTTCTACCACTACCTTGTGTCCGGTCATCGCTCCTTTTTCTCTGCCTGCCGGAATATAAATATCTTTTAAAAATCTCTGATTATCCGGTCGTACAAATCCAAAACTTTTGCTCTTCTCATACAGACCAATCACTTTTGTCGTTCCATGAGATACCACACGCACGATCTTTCCTTCTTTTCGTCTGCCCTCCGGTGACTTGGTAATCAGAAATTCCACCTCTCTCCCTGAAATGCACCGTTGATATTCTCTTCCGGAATAAAAACATCCTCTTCATCCTCTCTGAGCACAAATCCGAATCCGCGAAGATTCGCCTGAAATATTCCTTTTAAATACTGAGGCTGTCCTTTGACATATTTCCCTTTCTTTGAGACGTAAATCTTGCCATCCGCCTCCAGGGCTTCCAATACTTCCTTTAATTCGTTTCTCTGTTCTCTCGGAATCTGCAGAAGCATCGCAATCTCCTTCAGCTTCATCGGTACATAAAGATCGTCACAGATCAAATCATAAATCACCTTTTTTCGTTTCTCAAATGTATGTTCCATTCGTTCACCTTCTTTCATACTTAGTAGTTCCTTTTTTATATCCTCTATTCGACTTCCGTCAATTTTTCATAAAAGAAAAACACCCTATTTTTGCATAGAGTGTTTTATCGCTTTCTCTTAGTTAAATACTTTCAGATTCAGCACTGCTGCAAGTACTAAAAATAAAATAGCAAGAAACTTGGTAGACTTCACAAGAGCGCCTTCCATAGAACGGCCTTTATTCTGTCCCCAATAAGAATCTGCCGCACCGCTGATCGTTCCAAGTCCTGCGGACTTTCCTTCCTGAAGAAGAATAATTGCTGACAACGCAATACAATCTATTACAAAAATAATCATTAACACAATTTTTAAAATATCCATACGTTCACACCTCCTGTGGATAACCTTTTATAGTCTAACACAAAATCTGCAATTCTGCAATAGATTTACGTGATAAAAATGGCGGATGAAACCAATTATTTCATCCACCATCTCATTTTTTCAGGCTTTTACAATCCTGTTTATTTTTTCTTTCTTCTGATAATCACTACTGCGCCGACAACTGCTACTGCTGCCACCAGAAGTACTGCCCACATGATCACATTGGCATTGTCTCCTGTCTGCACACTCTGAGAGTGGGAACCGGATGTACTTCCATTGTTATGACTTCCGCTGTTGCTGCTTCCACCGTTGTTTCCTGTATTGTTGTTTCCACCATTGTTATCATTTCCGTTGTGATCGTCGTCCGGACCCGGGTCTGGATTCGGATTTGGATCTGGATTTGGATCGGCTTTTTCTCCTCTGACCAAAACCTTCACATCAGCTTTGGCTGTTGCTCCGTTTGTATCCGTTACCTGAATGGTCACGATCACATCCGTATCATTTTCCGGTGTTGTTACCTTTCCATCCAGTCCGATGATTCCTTCCGGATTTACTGCCACGATCTCGATCTTACTTCCTTCCGGAACTTCCGGCAGAACCAGTCTTTCTGTTCCCGCTTTCACTTCTGATGGAATCTTATGGTTTGCCAGAATGTCATCTAAGATTTCCTGTGCACTCGGAATATGCGGCACTTCCACGGCTTTGAATTCTCCGGTCAGCTCGATGTTCTTTGTCACTTTAAACTGATATTCTGCATCCTTCGATACATATTCGGTCTGTCCTTTTTCTTTCCAGCCCACAAATTCAAATCTTTCTTTGGCTTCTGCCTTCACAGATGCTGTCGCACCCTCTTTGTATGTGCCATCCTCTTTATCCATGGAAACCCTTCCCATGTTCTCATCATTGGACTGTACCACAACACGGTAGTATGTTTCCGGAACCGGAGCCAGTCTAAACTCGGCACGCAGTACACGGTCTGACTCTGCATGAAATTTGTATTCTGCCTGAGCGCCTTCTACTGGTGTCAGAACTTCTTCTCCATCTGCTTCTGTCACTTCCAGCCACTGGGTAAACTCATATCCATCCTTCGGCTCTGCTTTCACCGTGATCTCTGTTCCCTCTTTGTAGATGTTTCCTTCATTTGCAGGATCCATTGTGACCGTTCCCATCTGCGGATCCGGTGACTCTACATAGATCAGGTAGGAATGCTCTACTTCTTTAAAGTTTGCAGTCAGTTCCATATTTTCCTGGATCTGGAATACGTACGGATTCTCCTTGCTGACAATCTCCTGGGTTCCTTTCTTTGTGAATCCTACGAATTCATAATCCTCGGATGCCGGCACTGCACTCACCTTGATCTCGGTTCCTGCCTCGTAGGTATCCTGCTGCGGTTCTACTGCAACGCTTCCCATCTTCTCATCATTTGCTGCAACAGAGAATGTATATTTTTCTGCAGGGATCTTTTCAAAGTTTGCAGTCAGATCCAGATCCTTTGTCACCTCAAATACATATGGATTGGACTCACTGATCACGTTTCCTTCTGCATCGGTCCAGTTTACAAAACGGAATCCTTCGTTTGCCACTGCGATAACTTCTGCTTTTTCTCCTTTTTTGTAGCTTCCGTCTGCTGAATCAATGGTTACAGTTCCCATTGTATTGTCATTGGCTTTGATCGTTACATGGAAGATTTCTTCTGGCACTTCTTCTTTCACAAAGTTTGCAGTCAGATCTGTATTTTCTGTGATTGCAAACTTGTATGCTGCTTCTGTGCTGACTTCTTCCTCTGTTCCGGTCTTTGTCCAGTTTACAAAGCGGAATCCTTCCTTCGCTTCTGCTTTGACTGTTACCTCAGTTCCTGCTTCATAGGAATCCTGCTGTGGTTCTACACTCACGATTCCCATTTCTTCTGCATTCGCTGCTGCCTTCAATGTGAAGTTCTCTTTTTCCGGCTCTGTAAATGTAAACTTAAATGGAGCTGGAATTGATTCATTTCCTGCGTTATCTACTGCTGTAATACGTACCTCATAAACAGTTCCGACTTCCAGTTTATCCATTGTAAATTCTGTGTTCTTACTGTCCCCGATCTTCACACCATTCTGATAAATATTATAGCTTGCCACGTCTGTGTCAGCCGGTGCTGTCCATGTCAGCTTTGCTGAATCCTCATCAACAGGTGTTGCTTTGATTTCTGTAGCGACTCCCGGTTTTACCACATCTGTTGTTGTAATTCCGTGAATTTCAATCGCATTTTCAGACGGCACATCTTTTGTATTCAGCGCAAAAATGTTAAAGTCATAAGTCACACCCGATTCCAATCCTTCAATCCGGATTCGCGTATCTGAGGTCTTGACTTCCTGATCATTCCATTTTACAAGATAAGATGCTGCACCCTTTACCTGACCCCATTCCAGAATCACAGCTGAACTTTCAACATGTACTGCTTCTCCTTGTACTTCTCCGATTTCCGGAACATTTGGATCTCCAAGTGCTTCCATCGCCGCATTCAGAGCTGCTGCTGCTTTTTCAACCGCATCCTGATCTGCATCCGCATTATTCATTACTTCTACTGCCACTTTGTATGCCTCCTTAAATGCTTCCCATTTGTCCGCATCATATGCGCCCTCTATGAGTCCGGCCCCGCTTTCGATGGCTGTCTGAAGATCCGCTTTATTCACCTCCGCTGCCTGTACCGGTGCGAAGATTTTTAAGTAGTCAAGGTTTGCCTGTGTTTTTCCGTCACGAGCTACAATTGTGCATCTAATTGTATGCTGTTTGTTCTCAAGATTTTTTGCTTCAAAAATCTTCTGCTGTGGATCTCCTCCACCGGATCCCGCTAATGATACATTTTCAGCTTTTCCACCATCAATGCTTACATCATAACTTGCAAAGTTTGCATGTTTCTGTGCATAAACTTCAATTCCAGTTCCTGTAAACGTATATTCAAAATATTTACCTGCCTGGTTTCCAGTTGAAGGAACTTCTGTCTTTGTCTTTCCATGATGTTTCTCCGGCTCTCCAGCCATGTAGACCATTCAGAGCCGCTCCAGCTAATCGCATCATTTCTCTTTCCATCCTCAGATGCATCTTCTACGATCGTCTCTCCGGAACCAAGGTCTCCAAAGAGTGCCACAGTCAGTTTACAGCTTCCGCTCACTTCAGAATCGGCATTTGCTGTTGCTGTGATCGTCACTTCTCCGTTTTTCTTGTGAACTGTCACCAGTCCGTTTTCATCTACGGATGCGATGCTTGTATCAAAAGAAGTCCATGTAACACTCTTGTCTTTTGTATCTCCCGGTGTTACTTTTGCCTGCATCTGTACAGTGCCTTCTTTTCCGATCGTTGTAATTCCGGAAACTGTAGATACTTCTACTTTCTCCGGCAGTGTGATCGTATTATCCAGAATATTCAGAGCATCCAGTTCTACTTTTGTACCAGAACTTGCATCTACTTTTTCATTGAGCACTTTCAGCTCTAATGTATGTGTACCATGCTTCAGATCATCCTTTTTAAATACAACCTGCTGACGTTTTGTAGTAGAACTGTATGTATCTACCTTTCCGCAAGACTCTCCGTCAATAAATACTTCGTATTTTCCACGGTCTGTATTTGTACAAGTAATCACTTCGATGCCTGTTCCCACAAACTCCAGTTCTACAGTCTCTTTTCCTGTCGGTTTGTTCAGATACTTGATCGTATCCTTGTAGTTGCCTTCGTTTGCTGTGTCCCAGTCACCCCATGCACCTGTATACACAATATGCGGATCCTTATTATCAATCTTTCCTGCTCCAAGCGGCTCTGTCAGCTCTACTTTTTCACTGAGCTTTGTCTCTTTGCCATCGACTACTGCTGATACCTGATATCGGATCGTACCCAATGCCTTATCTGCATTTTTATCAATGTATTCTGTTTTTTCTACACCGCCTGCAATTTTCTGTACGTCTCCGGACTCAATCTGACGATATACATTGTAAGTAATGTCTTTGTCTTTTTTCGTCTTGACTTCATCCCATGTCAGTTTTCCTGTATTATCATCTGTACGTTTTGCAGATAATCCTGTCGGTGCCTCCCCTTTCACAGGAACATCTTTGACATAATACGTCTGTCCGGCCTGTGTCTCAAAGGAAACTCTGTCCTGAGATTCTACTTTTACATCTACAACATTTCCATTTGCATCTGTAATTGTTGCAAAGGAAGCATTTGGAACCTGAACAGTTGCTGTTCCTCCGTTATTTGAAAGAATCTCTGCGCTTGTCAGATGTTTGTTCTTCCAGTTCATGGATACTTCAAAGTTTCCGCGTGCAACCAGTCCGCTGACACTTCCTGATGCCCATGCATCCGGCAGTGCAGGAAGCATATTGATATATCCCATGTTGCTCTGCAGAAGCATCTCTGCAACACCTGATGTCATCCCAAAGTTTCCGTCGATCTGGAATGGCGGATGCGTATCCCAGAGATTGGTCATAATTCCGTTTTTAAACAAATCTGTGATCAGCTTATATGCACGGTTTCCATCTGCCAGTCTTGCCCATGTATTGATTCGCTGTCCCATTCCCCAGCCGGTACTTTCATCTGTACGGTTGTTCATGGACACTCTTGCTGCCTCAAAGTACTCCGGTGTATCAGATGAGATCAGATCTCCCGGGAAAAGTCCCAGCATATGGGAAATATGTCTGTGCCCGTATCCCTGTCCCATACTGTTTACAGTCGTTTCTTCATACCACTCTTTGATCTGTCCGCTATCGCCAATCTCGATCGGTCCTTTTAACCTGGACTGATGATCTTTCCATGTTGCCACCAGATCCGCATCAACACCAAGAGTTTCTGCTGCTTTGATAGTATCCTCATATAACTGCCAGATCAGTGTCTGCTCATAAGTATTACCTGCCGTTCTTGGTCCATGCTCCGGTGAATAACTTGGTGAAGATACCAGATGTCCGGTTCCATCATCTATCAAAATATTATCGTAGAAAATTGCCTCTTCCTTCATCATTGGATAGATGTAATTTTGCATATAGGATACATCACCTGTAAATTCATAGTATTCCCAGCAATTCTGAAGAATCCACGGTACCGCTGCCGGTGACCATCCCCAGTCAAATGACCATCCCGGACAAGTCCATCCAAACGGATTGTTCTGGGTATGTGCCATAAATCCCTGATCCACACCTGCATAAATTTTTGCAGTAACACGTCCTGGTTCTCTTAAAGAATCTACGTACGAAATCAACGGCTGCGCACACTCTGCATATTCGTAGAATAGGTCGGCCAGTAGTTCATCTGCAGATTAACATTCATATGATAGTCAGAATGCCATGCTGAGCTGTTCGCTCCAACCCAGATTCCCTGAAGGTTAGACGGAAGTGTCGCTCTGGACGGATCATCTTCCGGTGTCTCTCTGGAAGACTCAATTGTCAGATAACGGCCGTACTGGAACAGCATCACTTCCAGGTAGCGTCTCTCCTGCTCGCTTGCTGAACCATCATTATAAGCTTTCAACAGTTTATCTGTTGTCTTCTCAGAAGGAACCTGTCCAAGATCCAGATTGACACGGCCAAAGATAGAAGAGTAATCATCCACATGTGCCTGTTTCAAAGTATCATAAGAATCATTTACTACAGTATCTGCTGCTTTATCTACATAAGCACGCACTCTGGAAGCGACCTGCTCCTGGCTTTCCCCTGTGCGATATACCGGATAATCATTCTTGTAATCTGTTCCAATCGATGTAATAATCGTAACAGCCTTTGCATCCTTGACTGTGACCTTTTCGTCTCCGTCTTCTGTTGTTCCGCCTTCTGTCAGAACCTTTGTCTGAGAGCTGAATCTCATCTGATTGTCTTTCAGCTGTCCGTCGATGGAAATCAGCGCATCCTTAACTGTTGTTTCCCACTCTCTCTGGTAAGACTGCGCCTGTATTGTATTTTTGTTGCTTCCACCGCCTGCTTCATTATCCGGCTCCACTCTGACATCCAGATTCAGCTTATCGCCACCTTCCGCAGTCAGTCGTGTCACAAGTACATTGTCCGGATAACTTACAAAGTTCTCACGAGTATAATGTGTATCCCCGTTATCATACTCAACTCCGGCAATTGCCGTATTCAGATCCAGTGTTCTCTCGTAATTTTCAACGTCTTTGTCCGAGATACCTTTAAAATCCAGATACATATTTCCGTAACTCAGATAATATCCGTATCCGTTTACTCCTGCATCATCACTTAAACCTACCAGTCTCCACACTTACTGCTTGCTGCATCATTGTCCCCATTAGCAAACAGTTGCTGAATCTCTTTTACTGTCTGTCCGTTTCTTCCTTTTTCTTCCAGATTTCCTCCGTTATAATCCGGACGGCTTTCGCTTGGTCCGCCGGACCAGAGTGACTTCTCATTCAACTGAATACGCTCTGTCTGCACACCACCAAATACACTTGCCCCGATTCCACTGTTTCCGATTGGAAGAGACCATTTTTCCCATCCATCATAACTATCCGGTGCTGCGCTTGTATATCTCAGCTTTAATTCGCTCCTGTCCTGAGATTCTTCTGCATGAACGACTGAATTGGAAACCGGAACTGCAGATGCTGCAACCACTGCTGCCAGTGCACTGGCCAGAACACGTTTTGTCTGTTTCTTTCTCCTTGTTTTCATGTATACCCTTTTTCCTCTCAAAATTTAAAATAAAATCTTACTGACTATACCTCTCTTAACCTCCTTCTTCACCTTAAACTGAAGATTTGTAATGGTTATAACATAATCAATTCGGAAAGTAAATTTACAAAACTACTACTTTATGTCATTATTTTACTGTTTCAGAAAAATGTGGCAGATTTTTAACCTTTTACACAAAAGGGACTACTCTTTCGAATAGTCCCCTGTCTCTTATTCTAATTCTTCTCCGTTGGATGCAATGACCTTCTTATACCAGTAGAAAGAATCTTTTCTGCTTCTTTCCATAGATCCGTTTCCGTCATCATCCATATCTACATAGATAAAGCCATATCGTTTTCTCATCTCTCCGGTAGATGCGCTGACAAGGTCAATACATCCCCACGGTGTAAATGCGATCAGTTCTACTCCGTCATCGATTGCCTCTGACATTGCTCTGACATGATCCTTCAAATATGCGATACGATAGTCATCATGGATGCTTCCATCCGCTTCTACAGTATCAATCGCACCGAGTCCGTTTTCTACAATCATAATCGGCACCTGATAACGTCCATAGATCTCATTCAGAATGTATCGCAGTCCGTCCGCATCCATACCCCATCCCCAGTCAGAATACTGGATGTATGGGTTTTTATATCCGAGTACCAGATTGCCTGCCCCGTCTTTTGGTGCATCTGTATGTGTCGTCTCACAGCTTGTGCTGTAGTAGGAAAAACTGAAGAAATCGGCTCTTCCTTCTTTTAAAATCTCCAAATCCTCTTCCGGGACTTCAAATGACACGCCGTCTTCTCTCCACATTCTCTTTGCAAATACCGGATAATGTCCGCGGATCATCACGTCCCCGCTGTAATAGAAATCTTCCTGCATCTTATGCTGTGCACGCAGAACATCCTGCGGATCACAAGTCAGCGGATATGTCGTCATACCTGCGATCATGCATCCTACCACATATTCCGGATACTGCTCATGAGCAAGCTTTACCGCTCTGGCGCTTGCCACAAACTGATTGTGAAGTCCTACATACGCATTTTCCAGCATCTGTTTCGGAGCATTCGGAACGAAATTCTTCATCATCAGCTGACTGTTGATCTCATTGAATGTAAGCCAGTATCTGACCAGTCCTTTATATTCTTCAAAGATCACTTTTGCATATTTTTCAAACGCATCCACCAACTGACGGTTCGTCCATCCGCCTAACACTTCCTCCAGATACAGTGGTGTATCATAATGGCACATCGTCACAAGCGGCTCGATGTCGTATTTTCTCAGTTCTGTAAATACATTCCGGTAAAATTCGATTCCCTCACGGTTGGCTCCTCTTCAATTCCCTTCGGGAAAATCCGGGACCAGGAAATCGACATACGGAACATCTTAAATCCCATTTCTGCAAATAATGCAATGTCTTCTTTATAATGATGATAAAAATCAATCGCCTTGTGGTTCGGATAATAATATCCGTCCAGCACTGCATAGGATGCACCTTCCGGTATCCGGGAAAATCCGCCCACCATGCCTTCTGTTCCGTCCGGCATGCGGTACGTGATCCCTCTTGATTTCTTTGCGGAACCACCTGTTGTCACATCTGTTTTGGCCGGTCCTCTTCCACCTTCGTTCCAGCCGCCTTCACACTGGTTCGCGGCTGTAGCGCCGCCCCAGTAAAAATTCTTTGGAAAACTCATTGCTCTTTTACTCCTTTCATCGAATCACATGCAGCATGTCCTCACCATGTACATGGCGGTCATGATCTTTTTCTACAATATCCAAATACTCATCCGTGTTTGTTATGATCACAGGAATCTCACAGCTGTAACCTTCCTGTTCGATTTTTTCTTTCTCAAAGGATACAAGAAGCTGCCCTTTTTTCACGCAGTCTCCCTGCTGTACATGAGTTTCGAAATATTTTCCATCCAGATTCACCGTATTGATTCCGATGTGGATGAGCGCTTCACATCCACCCTCACTGGCAAGCCCGATCGCATGTTTTGTCGGGAACAGCACACGTACAGTACCGTCAAACGGTGCATATACATTTCCATTTTCCGGGATTACAAGACAACCCTTTCCAAGCGCTTCATTCGCAAATGCCTCATCTGCCGCTTCGGAAAGTGGCTTGATCATACCGTCTGCCGGCATTGCGAGCATCTCTTTTTCTTTTAAAAGCGCCGGAGCAGCTTCTTTTTTCTCTTCCGTCTTCTCTTCTTTTGACACTGACTTGATGTCTGTTTCTACTACATCATTCAAATATTCATAATCGGAATCTTTGTAAACCAGCATACCAAGAACAAAAGATACCACAAACGGAACGCTCGCAGATAATGCGATTCCGATAAGTTCGGTCCGTCCGGATTGACAAATCCAAGAAGACCGATGATTCCCATTCCCGCATAGCTGTACATCGCCAGGTTGCTGAGTGCAACTACAACACCACTTGCAGCACCACCGATACAGCAGATGGCAAACATCTTCTTACGAGGAAGTGTCACACCGTAAGTTCCCGGCTCTGTCACTCCGAAGATTGCAGAAATAAAGGACGGCAGTGCCACTTCTTTGAGTTTTGCATCTTTTGTCTTTAAGATGATTGAGAGCAGAACTCCGCATGTAGCAAAGGATGCACCGTAGGAAAATGCCAGCAGCTGGCTTGGATTTCCTGCGAGCAGATCCATAAACGCAAAAATTGTAAGAACACCATGGATACCGAACAATACAAAAATCTGCCAGCATCCGCCCAGAATCAGTCCTGCAAGCAGCGGTGAGAATTCACAGATACTTGTGAGAACAACATTAAGTCCCGCACCGATCATATTTGCCAGAGGTCCGATCACAATAAAGGTCAGCGGGAAAATAATGATCAATGTAAGCATCGGTGTCATAAAACCTTTGATCATCTTCGGAAGCACTTTGTCAAACCACTTATACAGCGGAACTGCTGCCAGAAGACCAAATAAAATCGGCAGGAATGTAGAAGTATAGGTCGTATTTACGACATATCCCCATAAATTGATGTCTACATTCTGAATTGCCGGATAACACATTGCAGCTGCCAGGATCAGTCCGAAGAATGGATCGATCTGGAATTTTTTTGCAAAGTTAAATCCAAGAATCAGCGGCAGGAAATAGAAGAAACAGTCTCCTGCTGCATTCATCAGCATATAAATTCCATCTGTCGGTTTGATTCCGACAAATGTCAGAAGGACTAACAGCCCTTTGATAATACCGCAGGCACAGAGCAGATGAAGAGTCAGTCCCATACCACCCATGATTGTTCCCAGAACTTTCTCGAGGGGACTCTTCTTTTTCGCATTTTTCTGTTCTTTGTTCTCTGCCTGCATGGCGTCTAAGCCAAGCTGGCTGCATACTTCATCGTATACATCCGCCACGTGCTCCCCGATGACTACCATGTATTCTCCCATGGCTTTCATCACGGTCACCACACCGTCCATATTTTTGATGACCTCATCATTTGCGATGGATTCATCAATCAGACGGAATCTTAATCTTGTAACGCAGTGTCTTAAACTTTCAACATTTTCTTTTCCACCGACATTTTTAATAATGTCTGCGGCTAAACTTGAGTATTTACCCATGTCATCCTCCTTATATACAGTTTTCATTGTATAAAGGTGTAGCCAACTTAATGTTACCATCCTGACAAAGCAGAAACACTCCTCATCTGTGCGCGCTTCCGATGATTCGCTAATCTCTGCTCTTATATATAACGCGTTCAATATGAATGGTCAGATATAATTTTTCTTCATCTGAAAGTTCCTTTTCATATTTACGCGATATAAACTCTGCGATTTTTTCCACACACTTATAAGAAGTGCGGTACTTTTGCCGAATTGTATTGAAAAGTTCGTTGTCCTGATCGTCTTCATACTCTTTATCTGTCAGAAGACGCTGTGCAAAGAACTTCAAATGGGTAATAAAACGATAATAATAAACCGATTCTGTATTAAACTCTACGGAAAAATAATAACGGACAATATTGGAAATCTCCTGCATCAGCTTTGTGACTTCCATCGTCTGCTTTAAGTTCTCATTGTCCATCTCTGCATTGACAATGTGCAGGGTAATAAAACCAATCTCATCTTCCGGTAATTCTACCTTGAACGTCTGATTGATCATCTTCCAGACCTTCTTCGCCGCCTGATATTCTTTCTCATAAAAACGCTTGATATCCCACAGCATGGAATTCTTCACCACAACACCGTCCAGATATCTGGTGATTGCCATATAAATATGGTCGCTTAATGAAATATAGATTGCTTCATTTAGTTTTCTTTCCAGTGTTTGTGTGAGCATCTCCACAATCTCTGTCGTGATCTGAATATATTCCACAGGAATCTCAGAGATAATCTCCTGAAAATGCTGTTTCTGAGCAGTGTCCTTCAAAACAAACACTTTGTTGATCAGCTTTTCTGATAAAAGGTCTCCCGCCTTTTTCTTGTAGGCGATTCCTTTTCCGCAGACAACCTGCTCTTCTCCATTCTCATCTTTTATGATCACGACATTGTTGTTCAATATCCTGTCTATCCGCATCTTTTCCCCTTCTTAATACATAATAAAAACCTATCTGCACGAAAAACCAGTCCTGTCTCTGCTGCAAATAGGTTTTGTTCTTATTTATTCTATTATTTATATTGTTTACATGTCAACATTTCTTCTGCATAAATATTTTGTGCAAAATAACTATTTCAAGAATGTTTTTTTGTGTATATTTTCAGAGATAGAAAGTAGCTGATCACCATCAACACTGCTGCCATCACCAGACAACCAATGATCCAAATACTTTTTTCCACCTGCATGATTTCCTCCAGCCCGATATTAAACACGCTGAGCAAAAACGCAATTACAAGTCCTACCATCGCAAGAAATGTAAAAATCACACCTTTCAAATTACCAAGCCAGAAATATGCTACATAGCTCACTGCAAAGTAAATCACACCTCCGACTACACCGATTCCCCATGTCGGAAGTGCGTCTTCCAGGGTGATCGTCCGATATCCATACACATAGATCAATACAAACACAAATGAATAAAGTGTCATACCTCCCTGTACGATCAGACCGCCCAGATATTTGGACAGAACAATCTCGCTTTTGCTCAGCGGATAGGTGAGCTGAATCCGGTCAAATTCTGCCTTTTCATCCTGTTCCACCGTCATCTGAAGCAGTGTACTTCCCATCACAGGAAATAGGAGTACTACAATCAGCAAAAATCCATAGGCACCTCTCATAAATTCACTGATCGCTGTCAGCGCAGACGTAAATATCATAGAAGCCAGCCAGTTGATCAGATTCTTCTTAATACAGAATCCCTCATATAAATCTTTTAAAATAATCCCTCTCATGCCACTTTCTCTCCTCTCACGCAGTACAGCATCACGTCTTCGATCGTTGCCTGTTCAATCTCCAGATCTGAAAATACCTTCCGGATTCCCTGCTTATTGTTGACCAGAACCCGATATCCATAGGTATCCTTTCTGTATGCCTCAATATCCTCCCGGTTCAGTGCGTCAAAGATCCGCTGTCCACAGTTTAAGACGCCGTAATTTTCCTGAAGCTCATCATAGGTCTTTGTAAACAACAACTCCCCATCATGAATAAATGCGATATAATCCGAAATCTTATCCAGATCACTGGTAATATGAGAGGACATCAGAATCGTATGTTCTTCATCCTCTGTGTACTCTCTGAGAATATCCAGAATCTCGTCCCGGAATACCGGATCCAGACCGCTTGTCGCCTCATCCAGAATGAGAAGCTTCGGATCGTGGCTTAGGGCTGCGGCAAATTCCATTTTCATCTTCATTCCCTTGGAAAATTCTTTTAATTTCTTTTTCTTCGGCAGTTCAAACTGATCCAGATACATATGATATTTTTCCATATCCCAGTTGGAATACACATTACTCAATATCTTTCCGATAAACAGCGGTGTAAAATTCAGATCATAACAGGTCTTGTCAAAGATCACCGCAATCTCTTCTTTGATCTGCTTTTCATTTCCTGCATACTCTTGTCCAAAAATCCTTAAAGACTCATAGTCGCATTCAATCAGCCCGAGAATCGCATTAATCAGAGTAGATTTTCCGGCGCCATTCTCTCCGATCAGCCGAGCACACAGCCCTTGGGCAATTTCATCGAAATATTTTTTAATCCAAATTCTTTGTATGTTTTACGCAGTCCTTTGACTTCCAGTGCAAATTCCATCACACATCCTCCTCTTGATACAATACGTCTAATGTCGTTCTCAATTCCTCAAGTTCAATTCCATTTTCCTTTGCCAGCTCTACCGCATCTGTTAAAAGCAGTTCTACCCGTCTTCTGTTCTCCTCCCGGATAAAGTCCTGGTTCTGTGCAGATACAAAGGTTCCTTTTGCCGGAACTGTCACGATAAATCCGTCCTTTTGCAAATCATCATAAGCTCTCTGTGTCGTGATCACACTGACGTGAAGCTCCTTTGCAAGCTTTCGCATGGACGGCATCGGGTCTCCTGCCTTCAGCTCTCCGTTCATGATCATGGCTTTTATCTGGGAAGTGATCTGCTCATAGATTGGTTTCGGACTGGCATTACTTAAAATAATTTCCACTTCATCACTCCTTCTGTCATATCTGTACTTGCCTTGTAAGTACAGTATATCTCAAATTGTAATTACTGTCAATATCAAATATGTACAGTTTGTAAAATAAAATGACCACTCCGGAAAAAGATCTCTCACTCTCTCCGGAATGGTCCTCTCATCACATGGATTTCCACAATGTTTCTTCAATTCGAAGCAACTGATTATATTTTGCCACACGTTCCGAGCGGCACGGTGCACCGGTTTTGATCTGTCCGGTATGAAATGCCACCGCCAGATCTGCGATCGTGGTATCTTCCGTTTCACCAGATCGGTGAGACATAATCGTCCGATACCCTGCCTGATGCGCCAGTTCCACCGCTCTTGCCGCCTCTGTCAGTGTCCCGATCTGATTCACCTTGATCAGCACCGAATTAGCTGCTTTTTTTGCTATCCCCAATGCGACTCTCTCCGGATTGGTCACAAACAGATCGTCTCCCACAAGCTGTACTTTCTCCCCAATTTTTGCTGTCAGTCTGCTCCAGCCATCCCAATCCTCCTCATCCAACGGATCCTCAATGGAATAGATTGGATAATCCAGAATCAATCTTTCATAGTATTCCATCATCTCATCCGATGTTCTCGCGATCTTTTTCCCGCTCTTTTTGCTTTCCCCCACAAAATAATACCGCTGTTCTTTTGCCCGGTAAATTTCTGAAGCCGCCACATCTAAAGCAATCCCTACATCTTTTCCCGGCTGATATCCCGCCTGATGTGCTGCCTCGATCAGAAATTCAATCGCCTCTCTGGAATCTCTCAATTCCGGTGCAAATCCGCCCTCGTCCCCGACAGCTGTAGTCAATCCTTTTTGCTTCAAAAGTGTTCGCAGTACGTGATAAATTTCTGTCCCCATGCGCAATCTTTCTTTAAAGCTGTCCGGTCCATAAGGAACCAGCATAAACTCCTGAATATCCAGATTATTGTCCGCATGAGCACCGCCGTTTAACACATTCATCATAGGAATAGGCATTACCTTTTCTCCTACATTTCCAAGATAGTCATACAGCGGAATCCTAAGTGCAGCCGCAGCGGTCTTTGCCGCAGCCAGCGAGACACCTAAGATTGCATTTGCCCCCAGATTATGCTTGTCAATGCTGCCGTCGAGTTCCTTTAAAATATGATCGATCTCCGTTTGTGCCAACACATTTTTTCCAATCAGAGCCTCGGCGATTTCTTCATTGACGTGACGCACCGCCTGCTCTACCCCTTTTCCTCCATACCGCTTCTCCCGGTCACGAAGCTCTACTGCTTCAAATTTTCCCGTTGATGCGCCGGATGGAACCGCTGCTCTTCCCACGATTTTCTCCCCGGCAAGTATCTCCACTTCTACCGTCGGATTGCCCCGGGAGTCTAAAATTTCTCTTGCGTAAATATCCTGAATCGGTAAATCCTGATACATCTTTTTTCACCCTCCTTGTTGAAAGTTAGTATTTCCAATAATCCGACGATAATTCATTGACTTTTGAGAAAGCACAAGCTACAATTTTCTTATCTTATTCGGGGGTATTCGACATGAAAAGTAAACTACGACATTTTTTCCTGCTGACCTTCAGTACACTGGTGATGGCGGCAGGCACTTATTTTTTCAAATTTCCAAATCATTTTACATTTGGAGGAATCACCGGTCTTGCGGTTCTCGTTGCCAAAACCGGCGTGATGTCCGCAGGAGATTTCAACTTTATCACTAACATGATTCTGCTGATCATCGGATTTTTTATTCTCGCAAAAAATTTGCCGCAAAGACTGCCTACTGCAGCATTCTGTTGTCAGTTGCGCTCTCCGCACTGGAGCGGATCTATCCGATGAGTGCACCACTGACAAATCAGCCGATGCTGGAGCTTTGTTTTGCCATCGCGCTTCCGTCTCTTGGTTCCGCGATCCTGTTTAACATCGGCTCTTCCAGCGGCGGTACGGATATCATTGCCATGATCCTGAAAAAATATTCCAGCGTAGATATCGGACATGCTCTTTTGATCACAGATGTGCTGATCACCGTTGCTGGTTGTTTCATGTTCGACATTGCAACAGGGCTGTATTCATTCCTTGGACTTGCAATCCGCTCGTTTATGATCGATACTTTTATTGAAAGTTTCAATCTTTCCAAATACTTTAACGTAGTATGTGACAATCCAAAGCCGATCTGCGACTTTATTGTACAGGAATTAAACCGAAGCGCTACTGTCTGCCATGCACAGGGCGCGTTTCCGGAAAAGACAAATACGTCATCTTCACGGCACTGAACCGCCCGCAGGCTGTCCGGCTCCGTAATTTTATCAAAGACGAAGAACCTTCCGCATTTATTCTCATCTCCAATACAAGTGAGATCATCGGAAAAGGCTTCCATAACGTCTGAATATTTTAAACAGAAGAAGGAGAAACACTATGAAGCATCTCGTCATTGCAGAAAAACCTTCCGTGGGCAGGGACATCGCCCGGGTTTTACACTGCAATAAAAAAACAAATACTTATATAGAAGGAACAGACTATATCGTCACATGGGCGCTGGGTCACCTTGTCACACTGGCTGATCCGGAGCAATACGACGAACAGTACAAGACCTGGAACATGGATACGCTTCCCATGCTCCCAGAGCACTGGAAGCTGGTAGTCATCAAACAGACCGGCCGCCAGTTCCACGCTGTCAAAGAGCTGATTTTTCGGAAAGATGTCTCTGATATCATCATTGCAACCGATGCCGGCAGAGAAGGGGAACTTGTGGCACGCTGGATCCTTGACAAAGCCGGAAATCAGAAGCCGCTGAAGCGACTCTGGATCTCCTCCGTTACAGACAAAGCCATCCGGGAAGGTTTTCAGAATCTGCGCCCCGGCAAATCCTACGAGCCACTGTACCGCGCTGCTGTTGCCCGTGCACAGTCCGACTGGGTGGTCGGGATCAATGCCACCAGAGCGCTGACCTGCAAATACAATGCACAGCTCTCCTGCGGACGTGTCCAGACCCCGACACTCGCTATGATCGCTGCCAGAGAAGAAGAGATCCGCACCTTCAAGCCGGTTCCTTATTACGGACTCAAAGCTGCGGTTGGCGGAATCACATTTACATGGACAGATGCCAGATCCGGCTCTTCCCGCTCCTTTGATAAAGACCGCATCCAGGCGATCAAACAGGCCTCCGCTCCGTCACTGCTTGTAACGGATGTATGCAAAAAGCTGAAAAAAACATTCGCACCTGCACTGTATGACCTGACTGCACTTCAACGGGAAGCCAACCAGAAATTCGGATTTTCCGCAAAACAGACCCTCAATATCATGCAAAGACTTTACGAGAATCACAAAGTACTCACCTACCCTCGTACCGATTCCCGTTACCTCACTACCGATATCGTGCCGACTTTAAAGGAACGCTTAAAAGCCTGCGCAGTAGGTCCTTACAGCAAGATTGCCGGACGGCTTTCCATGCAAAAACTTCAGGCAAATAAATCCTTTGTCAATGACAGCAAAGTGTCTGATCACCATGCAATCATCCGACCGAACAGTTTGTGCAGCTTGACCACATGAGCAATGAAGAGCGCAAAATTTACGATTTGGTCGTGCGCCGGTTTCTGGCGGTTCTCTCTCCTGCCTGCGAGTATGAAGAGACTTCCATCAGCGGCACCATCGGCGAAGAACGCTTTAGCGCGAAAGGCAATTTTATCAAATCTGCCGGCTGGAGAGAAGTTTATGAGTCGGGCTATACTGACGGCGAAGACGAGGACGAAGAACAGACCACATTCTCCCAGATTTCCCTGCCGGATGTGCAAAAAGGCGAGACACTTCCTGTCACCGCACTGACGATCACAGAAGGCAAGACCAAACCGCCAGCCTGCTTCACCGAAGGTACTCTGATCGCCGCCATGGAGAATCCGGTCAAGTATCTCAAACATAAGGATAAGGATGTCGTAAAAACGCTGGGAGAGACCGGAGGACTCGGTACAGTCGCCACCAGAGCAGATATCATCGAAAAATTATTCAACAGTTTTCTGATGGAGAAAAAGGGAAATGAGATTCACATCACATCCAAAGGAAAACAACTGCTCTCCCTGGTTCCTTCTGACTTAAAGAGTCCGGAACTGACTGCCTCCTGGGAAATGCGCCTGCAGGCGATCGCAAAAGGAAAAGAATCCGACAAAACCTTTATGAAAGAGATCGACAATTACACAAAGGCTCTCATTCAGGAGATCAAATCTGCAGACGGTACCTTCCGCCACGACAATATGACACGCACCAAATGTCCGGAATGTGGCAAATTCATGCTGGAAGTCAACGGAAAACACGGAAAATTGCTCGTCTGTCAGGATCGGGAATGCGGACACAAAGAAACCATCTCCCGCCATACCAATGCCCGCTGCCCGGTATGCCATAAGAAAATGGACCTTGTAGGAAAAGGCGACGGACAACGATTTGTCTGCGTCTGCGGACACAAAGAAAAACTGAGTTCTTTTGAGGAACGAAAGAAAAAAGAAGGAAAAGGCGCAAGCAAAAAAGACGTGAATCATTATTTACGGAAACAGGCAAAAGAAGCAAAAGAGCCGATCAACACTGCCTTTGCGGAAGCATTTTCGAAGATACAGTTATAGGGTCTGCTTTGGCAAATGAAGTTGATATCCAACTGGGCAGACGCCCCCACGAGGTTGCAACTCGTGGGGGCGTCTATTCCGTAAAGCGACTTATTCTTTTCTATCTTTATTCAATTTTTAATGGAAGAAATGATCTCCAATCTGAATTCCATAATTTCCATTTCCAAAATACAGACAGTCTCCGATCGGATTGACTCCCGCCATCGCATCTGCCGCTGCCTGCATAGCAGTCTGCGTATATCCTTCCGAGCTGCGGACAGTATCCAGCCATCCTGTCATCGCCGGGCCAAACTGCCCTGACTGATAGATTACTTCGGAAATACTGTTCGGATACACACCACTTCTGACACGGTTCATGATCACTGCTCCGACCGCAACCTGTCCTTCATAAGGCTGATTTCCTGCCTCACAGAAGATGATCGATGCCAGAAGTTTCTGATCTTCTGCAGCGATCTGTGCCCGTGCAGCTTCTTCTGCCGCTTTTCTCGCAGCTTCTTCCTCCGCTTTTCGTTTTGCTTCTGCTTCTGCCTGCTCTCTGGCTTCCTGCGCTTTCTGCGCCTCGGCTTTGGTAAGTTCTACTGCCTCTGCCGGAATACTCTCCATCGCAGCAGCAATCGCCCCTGCCCCTGTTGTATATTTGCTATTTTTTTCCTGAATCATCTTGGAACTGGAAACGGATGCCTGACTCGTGAAACCTGCTGCAAATAACAACGCTATTGTCCATACAGTAAGTACTGCCATCCATCGTTTTCTCTGTTTCATAAATAAATAACCTCCTGATTATTGCAATATTATTACGTAGTTCTTGTAAATTATATGACTAAATTTCGTAAATATTACAAATATTACAAAAATGTTACGTTTTGTATTCTAATATAAAACAGAAAAACTGTCAACCGGAAATTTTTCCCGTAAAATTCTCATATTTTTCTCTATGGATTAAAACCGGTTTGTTTCTGTAAGATGTATATTCCTTGACAAAATCAGGATGTACCTTTATGATTTCAAATGAAAAATAAGAATGCAGAAAGGATAAAAACATGAAGAAAAAAAGCGGACTGATTGCAGGAATTGTCATCTTAATCCTGCTGTGCATTGGAGCCGGGGTTTTATATCAGAACATGAAGCCTGCAGCCAGTGAAGGAGAAAAACATATTACGGTGACCGTCATCCACGGAGACCAGACAGAGAATGTCTTCGAATTTGACACAGATGCAAAATATCTTGGAGAAGTTTTAGAAAGCGAGAATCTCGTGGACGGTGAGTCTGGAGAATATGGTCTGTTTATTACAACTGTGGATGAAGAAACAGCGGATGATTCCAAACAACAATGGTGGTGTATCACAAAAGGCGGAGAACAGGTCAACACTTCCGCAGATCAGACACCAGTTTCTGACGGAGATGCATTTGAGCTTACATTGAAAGAAGGATATTGATGAAAACACGGGAAATTGTAATATACGGTATCCTGAGCGCAGTCCTTCTGGCTGCTCAGGTTTCCCTTGGTTTCCTGCCCAATATTGAGATCGTCACCCTTTTGATCCTTGTGTATACACTTGTGTTTGGAAAGAAAGTATTCTTCATCATTTACATCTTTGTTTTTCTGGAAGGTCTGATCTATGGATTTGGACTCTGGTGGATAAACTACCTGTATGTCTGGAGCATACAGCACTCATCACTCTCCTTTTCCGGAAAAATGATTCCGTATGGTTCTGGAGTATCCTCTCCGGGATCTATGGTATTACATTCGGAGCACTCTGTACCATCCCCTACTTTGCAATCGGCGGGATTTCCGGTGCATTTGCATATTGGACGTCAGGACTTCTATTCGATATCATACACTGTATCAGCAATTTCATTGTATGTCTCGTATTGTTCAAACCGATCCGCTATGTTTTGGAGAAATGTATACAGCAGATCAAATAATATTTCACACATAACACAAGAGAGCAGCTGTGAGCCCAATATCATTTAGTTAAGACATTAAGCAGATGTATTCCTATCAGGCAGAGGTAGAAAATTCACTATCTTTGCCTGATTTTTCTTTTATAAAAACTTGCTCTTATATTTATGCAGCACAAAAAGACAGATTGC
>ENA-OQIG01000373-OQIG01000373.1-human-gut-metagenome-genome-assembly--contig:-NODE-373-length-26546-cov-3.723192_pt1 | contig 26546 bp, 25 predicted proteins | sample MGYA00242576_ERZ504741 | MGnify/ENA primary metagenome ERZ504741 (study PRJEB26092, sample SAMD00036436) | human gut metagenome | host: Homo sapiens | study: EMG produced TPA metagenomics assembly of... | reverse complement strand
AATGGAGCTATGAGAGCCTTCCGATCATTCCGCAGGATGGCAGCAATGAAGTGAAAAGTTGATACAAAAAGCACAGTATCAAGATTTTGAAAAAGCTATGCATGATGACAGGTAGATGCCGTTGTATGTGCTACCGATGCTGGAAGGAGGGTGAGCTGATCTTTCGCCTGACCTACAACATGGCAGGGTGCAGAAAACCGATGAAGCGGTTATGGATTTCTTCCATGGAGGAAAGTGCTATCCGTGACGGCTTCCATAATCTTCGCCCAGGCAGCGACTATGATAACTTGTATCATTCAGCATTATGCAGGCAGGAAGCAGACTGGCTTGTGGGTATCAATGGGACAAGACTTTTTACGGTATTATATGGCGGTAAGGCATTGAAGGTTGGCAGAGTGCAGACACCGACACTTGCCATGCTGGTGGATCGTGAAAGTAAAATCATGAATTTCAAGAAAGAAGCCTATTATATGGCTCACATCATGGGAAATGGTCTGGATGCGGTATCAGAGCATATCAGTGATAAAACGGAAGCAGAGAGGATTGCAGGAGCCTGTGAAAACGGACAGGCTCTTGTCACTTCCGTGGTAAAGGAAGAAAAGTGGGTAGCACCGCCGAAGCTCTATGACCTTACAACACTCCAAAGGGATGCAAACCGTCTGTTTGGTTTTACTGCCAAGCAGACATTGGAATATACGCAGAGCCTTTATGAGAAAAAGTTAGTAACTTATCCAAGAACAGACAGCCAGTATCTTTCCGATGACATGGAAGGTACTGCAAAAAATGTGATCGAAGCGATTTTCAATTCTCTGTTATTTGAGCAGAATATCATGTTCAATCCAGATATTAAAAGAATTTTGAACAGCAAGAAAGTGACGGACCACCACGCAATCATTCCTACCATGGAGATCATCAAGCAGGACTTAAAGGCAATCCCGGAGAGCGAAATGAAGATACTTTCCCTTTGTGCAAACCGTCTGCTGTGTGCGACCGGGGAGAAGCACATTTATAATTCCACAAAGGCAGTGATTACCTGCAACAATACTGTATTTAAGGTATCCGGCAAGGAAGTGTGGAAAAATGGATGGAAGGAATTTGAGGATTTCTTCAAAAATTCCTATAAAACCGCAGAGGATAAATCGGATGCAGAGGAAGAAAAGAAGCTGCCGGAGCTTCGTGAGGGCATGACGATTGCAGTGGAGCAGACAAGAGTTTCCGAGCATTTCACACAGCCACCGAAACATTACACCGAGGACAGCTTACTGTCTGCCATGGAGCGAGCCGGAGCAGAAGATATGGGTGACGAAGTGGAGAGAAAAGGACTTGGCACACCTGCCACCAGAGCTGACATTATTGAAAAACTGGTAAAAGACGGATTCGTAAAGCGTGAGAAAAAGCAGATGATTCCGACAGAGGACGGAATGAAGCTGATCACGATACTTCCGGATGTAGTAAAATCTCCGAAACTGACTGCTGACTGGGAAAATGAGCTTACACTTGTATCCAAAGGAGAAGTTGCTGCAGAGCAGTTTATGTCTGGTATTGAAGCAATGGTAACTGATCTTGTAAAGACCTATCACAGCGTTAGTGATGAGCAGAAAGCCATGTTTGGCACAGGCAAGGGTGAACAGGAAGTGCTAGGCAAATGCCGAAGTGCGGTGCCGATGTAGTCAAGGGAAAATTCGGAGCGTACTGTACCGGGAAGTGCGGTATGAATGTCGGCAAGGCACTTGGGGTAACACTTTCCGATACACAGGTCAAGAGCCTGCTTCAAGGGAAAAAGATACTTGTAAAAGGATTAAAAGGCAAGAAAGGCAGCTATGATGCTTATTTGATTCCGGAGAGCATAGAGGAGTTTTCCTATACGAAGGATGGAAAAGAAATCAAGGGATTCCAGTATAAGTTTAAGATGGAATTTTCTCAAAAGGCAGGAAAGCAAGGGTAGGAATGTAGCTGTGATTGTGGTATAGTGGGGAAAGTATCGGAATTTGTAAAGTTAAGGAGAAATACTTAATGTGGTTAGACAGAAATGAACTTGTATCACTTGATTTGAAGTTGACATCGGACTATGGTGATATCATACCAAAAATACAAATAGGTTATGATCTATTTAATCTTATTGAACATAATACCAGTATAGATACAGAAACTAAAATCAATTTAAAAGAGAAAGCAGTAATATGTCATCAGAAAATCAAAATGATGTTGTTTGCAGAAAAATGTGCTATTGAAAATTTAAATGAATTTGAAGTCTCACAGAACATGGAAATGCCTTGCCTTTTTGGAGATGATGAAACAACATTGCTTTATCATACTGAAAGTACAATCCTTTTTGCAAGAAATGCATTAGATGTAGTAGCTACTATTTTTCATTGTATAGCTTTTCATGAAAGAAATGATAGTTTCAATAAATTCACAAAGAAAATATTGAAGGATGAAAATGATAAATTTATTTATTTAAAATCATATCTTTGTGAAATAGATAAACTTGATACACATGCTTTTCGTTTACTCTGTGGTAGCGAGAGAGGAAGATCATTAAGAGATCAAATCGTACATCAAACTAATATTAAACTTGAGTATGATGAGTATAAAGAAGGTAGCAATAAAGAGAAGTTATTCATAGTGTTATATAAGGGTGAAATTGTGATTTGTTATAGAGAATTTATGAGGAACTTTGTTATGGAAGTTGTAGAAATGATTTCATCTATTTCACAAAAATTCATTCTCGACGAATTAGAAAATCAACTATAATGGGAAATGTAATAGACAATTCTCTATTTGTGGATGTCGAGAAATTTAATTTAGCGGTACGACAGTATACCACATACAATTTAATAACAACACAGCGTTAGAGCGTATGGGAAAACTGTACGCTCTCTTTTTTTTATCAAAAATGGAGGGAAATCACATGGAAGAAACAAATGTAACAATGACTACAGAGGAAATGCAGGGTGAACCTGCAGCAAAGGAAAATGAGACAAAGGCGGAGAAGTTTATCCGTATTGGCGAGTACCGCATGAATAAGGCGGTTGATGCTATTGGCAGACTGGAGAATCTTGCAAATCGAGGTTCCTACGAATATACACAGGAACAGGTAGATGTGATGTTTCAGGCGTTAGAGGGGAGGGTTGCGGAAGTTAAGGCAAGGTTTACGCCTAAGAAAGCGGCTGAGAGTAAGACTTTCAGCTTTGGTACAACAGAATAGGAATGTAACGGGAAATAAAGGAAAGGCAGTCATGTAGTGTATGTGGCTGCCTTTTGTCGTATCTATGACAGGAAGGAGAACTGTGTGAGAAAATATGATTTTATATCGGCTCTGGCAAAAGAGACAGCAGCCGAGGTTGTCAAAAATCGTGAGGAATGGATGAAATACCTTACTACAGCGGCGAGATTATACAAGTATCCGTTCCGGGAACAGCTTTTAATCTATGCACAAAGACCGGACGCAACAGCGTGTGCTTCCATAGAGTTGTGGAATGAGCGTATGCACTGCTGGGTAAACAAAGGGGCAAAGGGTATCGCACTTTTGGACGAGGATGATGCACATGGAAAGCGTCTGAAATATGTATTTGATGTTTCAGATGTCCATGCGGCAAGGAGAATCGGACGGTATCCGGAACTCTGGGAATTACATGAGGAACATAAGGAAGATGTAATTAAGCGTCTGGAGCAGACTTATGGTGCTACCGATGATAAGAAGCTGTTTGAAGAAAGACTTATGGAGATAGCTGAGAGGATTGCGGCAGATTATTATGAGGAATTGTTGCCGGATTTGCAGTACATGATCGAGGGCAGTTTTTTAGAAGGACTGGACGAGCAGAATGTCGGTATCCGCTTGAGGGAGACATTATCGGACAGCATTTCCTTTACACTTTTATCTGCCTGTGGTGCAGATATGCAGGAGTATGGTTCGGAATTTTCTTTCGATTTTATCCATGAATTTAATTCCATGGATACCCTAGCAGTACTTGGAGATGCAGCCAATGAGCTTGCAAAACCGGTACTTTTAGAGATTGGAAGAACCATAAGGGCATATAACAGAAGCTACGAAAAGGAACAAACAGAAAATTTAACGCAGAAAGGACTTGCAAATACTTCTGAAATAGACTACAATGCGTTAAAGCGTGAAAGCGAGAGCGGACATGAGGAATATATTGACAACAATCAAAACAGCGTAGAAAGGGGCAATAGCGATGAATCTGACATACGAAAAGAACGGGGATTATCTGATTCCGACATTACAGGCGGACATTCAGCCGGAGGGAACGGTAACGAAGTACGGAATGATGAGGGAGACTTATCTGAAGGAGAACCACAGGGGCGTGTACTCAGCGTTTCTTCTGAAAGGAACATTGAAAGAACACCTGCTGACGATCCAGAAGCAGGCAGAGGAGAGAATGGAGAAGCTGACGAGCCAGATGGCGGCAACCGAGGGAGTGACCGAACAACTCAAGGAAGCCGATCAGATGCTCTGGGTAGCGAAGATGAACAGCATTCGGAACCGAGCAGAGGAAGTGGTTCTGGGAGAACTGGTTTACAGTCTGTAACAGACACCGATGATCTTCTCCGGGGAGAAGCACCGGAACCCACCTTTACACAACTCAGCCTGTTTCCTTCTTTTGAGGAGCAGGTCGGAACAGTCGCAGCAGCGGAAGCAAGTATGAAATATACCATGCCCGCTGCTTTTTCTTTGCCACAGAATGAGCTTGAAACCATTCTTCGCAGTGGCGGAGGAAAACAGCACAGCAGAAAGCGTATCTTTGCAAAGTACACAGAGGCAGAAATGCCGAGCAGATGGTGGATTTTCTGAAAAATGAGTACGGACAGACCGGAAAAGGTTTTGAAATCAATGGAAATCCCGTATCAGTGTGGTTCGATGAGCATGGTATGAGTGTCGGCTATGGAACACAGGCAAGGGAAACGCCGATTGTCACGATGGATTGGGAAGATGTGGAGAGCCATATCCGTTCTATGATCGAAAATGGTACTTATATGAGTGCCAGTGAAGCATTTCTTGTGGATACACAGGAGCGGAACCGTGTTGCCAACCAGATCTATTTCTTTCTGCGGGATGGCATGGATGAAATGCCGGAGGAGCTTGGATTAAAAGCCGGAAACTATCCGGAGAGTGAAGCAAAACTCATGGAACTTCTTTCTACCATGAGGGCAGGGAGCAGCTTAAAAATATTTTGGAAGATGCGGCGGAACGTCTTGCATCGGGTGAAGCCGAATTAAAATGGCGGCATGTGAAATCACCGGAATATCTGTTATCGGAGATAGCAGACCTTGACAGAGAAAGGCTGGAATTTCCATTGCCAGATACTGTGGAAGTAGCACAGGAAGATTTTATTACACAGGATGAGATTGACTATGCACTAGGCAGGGGAAGCGGCTATGAGCATGGAGCTTTCCGCATCTATGAGTATTTCATGGAAGGACATGACCAGAAGGAAGCGGTAGCCTTTCTGAAAAAAGAATATGGCATTGGTGGTGGTTCCGGCGGACTGCCGGGTAATGATGATTCCCATAATGAACATGATGGAAAAGGTATCCGTCTGGAGAAAGGCAGTTATGGCAATCCGTATGCAAAAGTGCTTCTGAACTGGAATGTTGTAGAGAAAAGGCTTCGTGAGCTGATCAAAGAGGACAAATACTTATCTCCACAGGGAAAGGAAAACTATAAGGCTTACAAGGAAGAACAGGCAGAAAAAGCAAGACAGCGTGAGCTTTCTCGTCTGGAGCATGGACAGCGGTTAGAGTGTAAGAAAGACATTGATGCACTGATTGCTGAGAAATTCAATGGTTTTGTTCTTCCGAGGAATACCGCAGATGAGATCATAGATAAATATGGCATTGACTGTGTGGAATTTGTTCTTGCAAATACGGTTACGCATTTTGATTATGATGGTCGTTTTTCACGGAACAATAAGGACTGGGCAAAGGACATTGTTGCGGAAAATGAGTGGGAGAACAACGATCTGATTCTAAGCTCACATCCGGCAGTGCTGGACGGATTTACCAATCAGGCGAGAAGATATATCAATGTGATTCGGGAAAAAGAAAAGGAAGCACAGCAAAAGATCACGATTGATGGATATGAGTGTGTTCTGGTTGATGAGTGGGGCAGTGAAAAAGAGAAATATCTGCTTGGAAATGACATTGAGGACAGCAGTTTTTATTATGCACAGGTCAATGGGAAATCCTTTGAATACGACCATAAGCCGGAGCGTGGCGAGGTAGAAGATGATTATATCAATGCTTTGGCAGAGGAAGATATTGACAGGCACGAAGCAGAAGTGTTTTCACGCTTTGATGGGACGGATGGTATCGCTGAGCCGGATGAAACTGAGCCACAACAAGAATTTTCACAAGAGGAATCGCAGAAATTATTCTGGCATGTGGTACATGATGCTGATGATGAATATGGGAATCCGACACAGTGGAGTGCCACCTTATCAGAGGGAGTATTCCTTTGGATTGATAAGGAAGTGGACGGATATGCTATTTATGATACGGCAGACACCACCCGTCCGGCATTGGAGACATTTTCGACTTTGCAGGAAGCAATGGACTGGGGCAATGAGCTTGCAGAAAGTGGCAGGAAAGCAGAAGCGGAGTTTCCTGATGAAAAGGAACAGAATGTTGTTACAGAACAGACTGAAGATGAACTGGACAGTATAGATACGCAGTTTGCCCGTGAGCGTCTGGAGAATGGAGAAGCAGACCGAAAGACAGAGGAAATGCTGTCACAGGTGCTTACCGGAGAATGGGAGCCGCTTACACCTTCGGCAGAGGAGAATAAGACTGTACAGGAAATAAATGTGGCTGCACCGGATAAAAGTAACGCTGTCAATTTCCATATCAGCGATGACCGATTGGGCGAAGGTTCTCCAAAAGAAAAATTCCAGAGAAATGTTGCGGCAATTAAGTTGTTGGAGCAGATTGAGGGCGAAAACCGTTATGCTACACCGGAAGAACAGCAGATTTTATCCCAGTATGTCGGCTGGGGTGGTCTTGCCGATGCGTTTGACGAGAGCAAATCAAACTGGTCAGCAGAATATCACCAGTTAAAGGAACTGTTATCGCCGGAGGAGTACCGCATGGCAAGGGAGAGTACCTTGAATGCCCATTATACAAGTCCGGTTATTATCCGCCAGATGTATGAAACATTGGAGAAAATGGGATTTTCCAAAGGAAATGTACTGGAGCCTTCCATGGGTATCGGCAACTTTTTCGGTATGATGCCGGATTCCATGAAAGAGAGCAGGCTTTACGGAGTGGAGCTTGACAGCATTACCGGACGCATTGCAAAGCAGCTTTATCCGCAGGCAGATGTGCAGATCAAAGGCTTTGAAAAGACCGATTATCCGAATGATTTCTTTGATGTTGCAATCGGAAATGTGCCTTTTGGTCAGTATAAGGTGGCAGATAAGCAGTATGATAAAAACAATTTCCTGATACACGATTATTTCTTTGCAAAGACGTTGGATAAAGTGCGTCCCGGTGGTGTGGTTGCTTTTATCACAAGCAAGGGAACCATGGACAAGGCAAGTCCGGAGGTCAGAAGATACCTTGCACAAAGAGCTGATCTGCTAGGTGCAGTCCGACTTCCGAACACCGCATTTAAGGCAAATGCAGGAACCGAGGTCACTTCGGATATTTTATTTTTCCAGAAGCGTGACCGCATGGTAGAGCGTGAGCCGGACTGGGTACATCTGGGAGAGGATGCAGATGGCATTGCAATGAACGCTTACTTTGCACAGCATCCGGAGCAGATCGTAGGAAAGATGGAAATGGTATCCGGTCCTTATGGCGTGGAAAGCACCTGCAGGGCAGATGACAGCAGACCTTTTGCGGAGCAGTTAGCAAAAGCACTTGAAAATATTACAGGACAGATTGATACGATTGATCTGGATGAGGAGCTTGCGGATGACATGAGCAGGCAGAGTATTCCGGCTGATCCGTCCGTCAAGAATTTCAGCTATACCGTAGTTGAAAATGAGGTATATTACCGTGAAAACTCGGTTATGAAGCCTGTGGAAGTATCAGACACCGCAAAAGAGCGTATCAAGGGAATGGTGGCAATCCGTAACTGTACGCAGGAGCTGATTGATATGCAGCTTGAGGAATATTCCGATGCGGCAATCAAGGGAAAACAGGCGGAATTAAACACATTATACGATTCTTTCTCGAAAAAATATGGTCTGATCAATTCGCAGACGAATAAGAGAGCCTTTAATCAGGACAGCAGTTATTGCCTGTTGTGTTCTTTGGAAAAACTTGATGATGAGGGCAATTTCAAGGGCAAAGCGGATATGTTCACGAAGCGTACCATTAAAAGGGCAGAGGTGGTCACAAGTGTGGATACTGCAAGTGAAGCATTGGCAGTATCTTTAGCAGAGAAAGCTAAAATCGACCTTGATTATATGGCAGAGCTGACTGAAAAGGACAAGGATACGCTGATTGAGGAGCTTCGTGGTGTTATTTTTCAGAACCCGCTTACCGATGTCTGGGAGACAGCAGACCAGTATCTCAGCGGAAATGTGCGTGAGAAACTTGCCATTGCAGCAACCTATGCAGAAAATCATCCGGAATATGCTCCAAATGTGCAGGCTCTTACGCAGGTACAGCCGAGGGAGCTGGACGCATCGGAGATTGAGGTGCGTATTGGTGCCACATGGATTGATCCAAAATATATCAATGATTTCATGCGTGATACGTTCCAGACACCGGAGCATTTATTCCGCAGAGATACGATTGGGGTGCAGTTTTCGGGTGTGACCGGAGAGTGGAACATTAAAGGGAAAAACGCTGATTTTGGAAATACGCTTGTCAACATGACCTATGGTACAAGCCGGGTAAATGCCTATAAGATACTGGAAGATTCCTTAAATCTGAAAGACACAAGAGTTTATGATACCATTGAGGAAGATGGAAAGGAAAAAAGAGTTCTTAATAAAAAGGAAACCATGATTGCAAGCCAGAAGCAGGAAGCGATAAGGGAAGCATTTAAGGACTGGGTATTCCGTGATCCGGAGCGCAGGCAGACACTTGTGGCAAAATATAATGAGCTTTTCAATTCCACCAGACCAAGAGAATATGACGGTTCACATCTGAAATTTCCGGGTATGACACCGGATATTGAATTAAAGCCGCATCAGAAAAATGCGGTTGCCCATGTGCTGTATGGGGATAATACCCTGCTTGCACACTGCGTTGGTGCCGGAAAGACCTTTGAAATGACAGCGGCGGCAATGGAAAGCAAGCGTCTGGGACTATGCCAAAAGTCATTATTCGTGGTGCCGAACCACCTGACTGAACAATGGGCAAGTGATTTCTTACGGTTATATCCAGGAGCAAATATCCTTGCGGCAACGAAAAAGGATTTTGAACCCGCCAACCGTAAGAAATTTTGTTCCCGTATTGCAACAGGTGATTATGATGCCGTTATTATCGGGCATAGTCAGTTTGAAAAAATCCCGTTATCACAGGAAAGACAGGCAGCCACAATCGAAAAACAGATTGATGAGATTGAGCTTGCTATTGATCAGGCAAAAAGAGACAACGGGGAGCGTTATACCATTAAGCAGATGGAAAAATCGAGGAAAGCATTGCAGGTGCGGCTTGACAAGTTAAATGACCAGAGCCGTAAGGATAATGTCGTGACTTTTGAGCAGTTGGGTGTAGACAGGCTGTTTGTGGATGAGAGCCACAATTACAAGAACCTGTTCCTTTATACGAAAATGAGGAATGTGGCAGGTATCGCACAGACAGAAGCACAGAAGTCATCTGATATGTTTGCCAAGTGCCAGTATCTTGATGAAATCACGGGCGGCAAGGGTGTAACTTTTGCGACCGGAACGCCAATTTCCAACAGCATGACGGAGCTTTACACGAATATGCGTTATCTTCAGTATGGAACGCTCCAAAAGCTGGGACTGGGACATTTTGACGCATGGGCGGCTTCTTTTGGAGAAACACAGACAGCCATAGAGCTTGCACCGGAAGGAACCGGATACCGGGCAAAGACAAGATTTGCGAAGTTTTTCAATCTGCCGGAGCTGATTGCACTTTTCAAGGAGAGTGCGGACATTCAGACACCGGATATGTTAAAACTTCCTGTGCCGGAAGCAGAATATGAAAATGTGGTTCTAAAGCCGAGTGAGTTCCAGAAAGACATGGTAGCGTCACTTGCGGAACGTGCCGAAGCAGTCCGGGACAGGCAGGTACAGCCTTACGAGGACAACATGTTAAAGATTACCAATGACGGAAGAAAGCTGGCACTTGACCAGAGGCTGCTCAATGATATGCTTCCAGATGAGGAAAATTCCAAAGCGTCAACCTGTGTGGAGAAAGCCTATAAGATATGGGAAAATACCAAAGAGCAGAAGTCAGCACAGTTGATTTTCTGTGATTTATCGACACCGAAGGGCGATGGCACTTTCAATGTGTATGAGGATATAAAAATAAGCTCATGGAAAAAGGAGTGCCGGAGAATGAGATAGCATTTATCCATGATGCCAATACAGAACTCAGAAAAGCGGAGCTGTTTGCAAAAGTAAGAAGCGGACAGGTTCGTTTTTTATTAGGTTCCACCGCCAAAATGGGAGCCGGTACGAATGTGCAGGACAGACTGATTGCATTGCATCATTGGATGTGCCTTGGAGACCTTCTGACATTGAACAGCAGGAGGGAAGAATCTTACGACAGGGCAACCAGAATGATAAGGTCAAGATATTTCGTTATGTTACGGAAGGTACATTTGACAGTTACTCGTGGCAGCTCATTGAGAATAAGCAGAAATTCATCGGACAGATTATGACCAGTAAATCTCCGGTACGAAGCTGTGAGGATGTGGATGAAGCGGCACTTTCCTATGCGGAGGTCAAGGCACTTGCCACAGGCAATCCCTACATAAAAGAAAAAATGGATCTCGATATTCAGGTATCAAAGCTGAAACTGATGAAGGCAAACCATACCAGTCAGAAGTACAGGCTGGAGGATAACATCACACAACATTATCCGCATCAGATCGCCATTTTCAAGGAGCGTATCGAAGGCTTTACCGCTGATATGAATAAATATGCGAAAAATAAGCCGGAGGATAAGGAGCAGTTCTTTATGCAGGTGGGTGGAAAATCATACACCGACAAAAAGGAAGCTGGAACTGCAATCATAGCCATGTGTAAGGAGATTAAAGGCATCAATGCCAGTGCGGATGTAGGTGAATATCTTGGATTTAAGCTGAATGTAACCTTTGATTCTTTTAACAATAAATTTGTGATGAATGTCAAAGGAGCCATGAGCCACCCGATGGAAGTCGGCTCTGATCCGCTTGGAAATATCACAAGAATCAACAATGTACTGGAAGCCATGCCTTCACAGCTTGAGGAAGCACAGATGAAGCTATCCAATGTGAAACATCAGCTTGAAACAGCAAAAGCAGAGGTAGACAAGCCATTTCCACAGGAAGCAGAACTTGCCGAGAAACTGGAGCGTCTGGCAGAGCTTAATTCTTTACTCAACATGGATGAAAAGGGCGATGATGCGATTGGCATGGATGACGAAGCCACGGAACCGGAAAAACCACAGGAAGATGTGAAAAAAGTGGATAACCGGGAGGAAGTGGTTGCGGATATGCCAATCAAGCAGAGCAATTTGGAAAAAGCAGCACCAGAAGGAGAACGCAGACTTGCAGACCGACCTGCAGAACGGACTTCATTGCAAGAAAAACTCGCAGCATGAAGGCAAGGGTGTCCGGGACACCTGCAGGAAGGGATGCAGTGGATAAGGCAAAGGGGAAAGATCAGATTTTATAAAAAAAGTTTTATTCCCAACTTTATTCCCAACCTGTCAGCACTATTCGGGTTGGGAATAAAAGCAGGATTATTAAAAATGTTATAGCAGTTGATGTAAAGGCAGTCAGTGGTGGCTGCCTTTTATCGTACAAAATGGAGGTCATTTATGGCAGAAAATAATACAGAAAAACAGCGTGTGCAGGAGCTTACGGATAAACTGGAGCAGGGATTGCAGGATTTATTCAACAGTGACAGTTACTGCAATTATCTTAGAACGATGTCAAAATTTCATAATTACAGTTTTAACAACACGCTCTTAATTGCGATGCAAAAGCCTGACGCTACGTTAGTGGCCGGATACAAGGTTGGCAGAAGAATTTTGAGCGTCATGTAAATAAAGGGGAAAAGGCAATCCGTATCCTTGCACCTGCACCCTATAAAATCAAAGAGGAACGGGATAAGATTGATCCGGTTACACAAGAGTTGTTGCTTGATAAGGACGGAAATCCGCAGAAAGAGGAAGTCGAGATAACAATTCCGGCATTCCGGGCAGTATCCGTTTTTGATGTGGCACAGACAGACGGAAAGCCGATACCGGAACTTGCGGCAAAGGAGCTTCTTTCAGATGTGGAAGGGTATCAGGATATGATTCGTGCAGTAGAAGCCATTTCACCAGTACCGATTGAACTGGAGGAGATAGCCGGAGATTCCAAAGGCTATTATGATAGGGAAGCAAAGCGGATTGCGGTACAGGAAAACATGAGCGAGAGCCAGACCTTAAAGACAATGATCCATGAGGTGGTTCACTCCAAGCTGCATAGCAAGGAAGTGGAGCAGGATGAGCAGATGAAAAAAGACCGCAATACCAAAGAAGTGGAAGCTGAGAGCATAGCTTATACAGTATGTCAGCATTTTGGTATAGATACCTCTGATTATTCTTTTGGGTATATTGCAGGTTGGAGCAGCGGAAGAGATACCAAAGAACTTAGATCTTCCATGGATACGATACGCAGGACAGCTTCGGAGTTGATTACCGGGATAGAGGAACAATTACAGGAATTACAAAGGAACAGGGAAGTATCACAGGAACAGACAAAGGAAAGTATTCTCCTCATACAGAATACTGACCTTTCAGAGTTCAGTCTGCTTGATGTATATGGCATGGACAGACCAGAACTGATGCAGGCATTGTCAGAAATGACAGACGATGACAAGTTGAGCATACAGGCATATTTGGAAAGCAGGGGTGCATGGACAACGGAAATCGGCAATCAGGATTCCAGAGAGTACGGAGAGTATCATCTGGATGTGCGTTATAACACGGATACAGATGAGCTGATTGATATGAAGGAGAGAAAGGCGGTCTATGATAAGGCAATGGAGCCGATCAATGCCGATGATGTGGTTGTTAAGTTCGCTTCCATTTTTGAAAGCGAATGGGAGGTTTTGAAAATCACAAATATGTTAAGGGATGATGTCGGAAAAATGCTTAAAGATATGGCTTCTCTTGATGAAAAAGAATGGGATGGCAATTACCTTTCATATATGGAAAAACAGGGAGCGGAAATCACATTACTTGCGTCCAGTAGTAAGGAATTAAATGGAAATATGACGGACTTTTGGGATTATGAATACGATTTTGATGCAGGTCTGACGGATGCGGAGGAATTGTCTGTCATGCAACAGGCAGAGCATATCATTAACCGGTTGGAGCATGGACAGCCTGCCTTTTCCGATGATGAAAGAAATCTGATTGTGAATTATGCGTATAAGCTGGGGGATATGGAGAAAACAAGGGAGCTTGCAGAACATATCTATGCACAGGAAGTGGATGGAAATCAGGATGTTGCATTAGCAATGATAGATGCACAAGCAGAAATCGACGCACTTCCGGATAGCATGGTCGGAATATCTGAAATGCAGGAGTATGGCTATACATGGATTGAAATGCTTCCACTAACACAGGAAAGGGCATTGGAACTATTTGACCATGACTTGCCTGTGTATCTTTTGCATACGGATGGTTCCGAGAGTACTGTAGCTGATAGAAAACAGATTTTAGAGCATGATGGAATGTGCGGAATAGAAAAAGGGGACTGGCAGAATGAACGGAAACTTCTCATGATGCAGGAAGAACTTACAGAGAGTAATTCCAACAGGGAAGCACTACTTTTATATGGAAATACCGATAAATACGGTATTTACCAGTTAAAGGATAATCCCGAACTGGACAAGTTCCGCTTTGAGGGAACGGAAAGCCTGAAGCGTATGGGAATAACCAAAGACAATTTTGATGCGGTATTGCCGGAAAATTATAAACTGGTGTATTTGGGCGAATTGTCAGAATTGCAGGGACGGACGCAATCGGAAACACTGGAAGCAATCTATAAAAAGCTTAATATTGACCATCCGGCAGACTACAAGGCACATTCACTGTCGGTCAGCGATATTGTGGTATTACATGAGAACGGGGAAAACAGCGCACACTTTGTAGATTCTTTTGGATTTACAGAACTGCCGAAGTTCATGCTGACACTGGAGGGCAAGGAAAATGAGATAGAGACGGAGCTTGCGGTTCATATCGCAGACCGTTATATCCTGATGCATGAATGTGATGAGGGATACGATTACTCCATTCTGAATGAGCAGTATCATTTACTGGATGGCGGTGTCTACGATAACCCGGATATTACGATTCAGCGTGCAATGGATATGGTGATTGCGGATTTGAAAGAACCGAGGTTTTCAGCGGTCACAGAGCAGTATTATCGTGATGAATTTTTGCAGGGCGAGGTGTATGCAGGTTCCGAAGCAGAGATTGTTGATTTTGAGGAACTTTCGGAGAAAGCCGAGGAAGTGGAACAGACAGATTTGGAAGCAAAGCAGGCAGAATTCAGAGAGAACAATCCGGATGTGGTTGCAGATTTCCGGGCAAAGACAGAAGAATTGTTTCATAGTCTGGACGGACAGAGTGCGGACGATATAGAAAAAACAGTGTATGCTTATGTGCAGTCGCAGATTGATGAATACGGTCTGGATGCGAAAATCGTGGATGTAGTGGTAGTCGGGAGCCGATGCAGAGGTATTGAGCAGGAAAATTCGGATTTGGATGTGGTTGTGGAATACACAGGCTCCACCAGAGAAGATGACCTTTTTAATATGCTCCATGAGGACAGCATTTATATTGCAGGCATACAGTAGATATTAACCCGATTACAGAGAGCAGAACCGGAACATTGGAGACTTATCTGCCAGAAGTGGAAACCTATCTGCAGGAGAAGGCACAGCAGGAACAGGTCAATACACAGCTTGTAACACAAGGGCGGGAACAGGAACCGACAGAGCAGACGGAACTGGCAAATGAACCTGTTATTGAGCCGGAGACCGTCCATGTGACATTTACAGTGGCAGAATGTGGCGAATTTCACAATATTGGAGAATATCATGAGGGGATAGAAACGATTGAGGAAGCCATTCAGATTTATCAAGCCATTGATCCGTCCCGGATGAACGGTATCCATTCGCTTGGTGTGAATATGCACATCGAGGGAACAGAAGAATGGGAAGATGAGCAGGCGGACATTTTGAGTGGAAAATGTATTGATGTTGATTTCCTGAATTACACACCGGAGCTTCGGGACACTCCGAAAGTGCAGGATGCACTAAAGAAATTGATTGCAGCCTTTCCGGAGAAAGAGGTCAATGACCGGGAAACAAAAGAGCAGAAAATACAGGCACTTGCGGCAGAACTTGATCAGCTATCTTATGAGATTGATACATATGGATATAGAGATTCGGTATCAGACAGAGAATCACAGATACAAATGATTGCTGATGATATAAGAACTGGAAATGTGAAACCTCTAAGTATTTTCTTACAGGCATCTATTGACGAGGGGATAGACGAGGACAGTGAGAGACAGGCAAAGGAACTGCTTGTGAAATTGGCAGAGTACAAGCCGCTTGCTAAGATTGAGGAACTGGAGGAGCAGAATTATAACATGATTGATGAGAGGCTCAACAATGGAGTGGAAAAATTCAATCGTGAAGAAGAAAAGAAAGAACAGCAGGAAAAGCCGGAAGCACGTTCTTCCTTAAAGGAGAGATTGGCAGCCAAGCAGAAGGAAGCGGCACAGGGAAACAATAAGGATACGAAGGAACTGGAAAAATCAAAAAATTCACATAGGGAGATGTAGGATGATGAATAAATTCACAGTAGAAGAAATCAATTTCATGTGTGTTTTTGAGACACAGAACAGAATGAAGATGATGGAAGAAATCAGACGGGTAATGCCGCACATAAAGGACAGCGATATGGAAGATATTGCCGGGCAGGTATTAGAAAAATTAGAAGGCATGAATGATAAAGAATTTGCAGAATTAGTGTTAGAAGCGGCAGAATAAAAAGATGGTAGTCATTAGGAAATATCCTTTTGGCTACCATCTTTTTTGTTGAAAATTAAAGAGGAGCCGGATTACTCCGACTCCTCCAAGTATGTGTCCGCAAACACATACCCCAATTGCTATCTATAATATACTATATACAAGTGAAATATGCAAGCATTATATGGCATTTTTCAAGATGCCCAGCCGAGAAAACAAATCGGGATGAATGGTAATAGCTGAAACATTCGGGTTTACGGATGCTTCGTATTCTCGTGTGATCTTTTCAAATTCTCGAATAAATGATTTAATCTCAGTTTTAGAAACTTTCAGTAATTTCAAGTAATAACAAATGAGAATAATATAGTCACCAATAGTTTTGAAATTTATGTAAGGCATTCCCATTTCTAAAATCAGACACTGTTTCATTGGTCTGGATGGATCCATTTTTTGAAACGGGTATCGTATACTACATCATTATGGGCAATAGCATTTCTCAGATCCTTTAAGGCATATACATATTTATAAAGCAATTCCCGATAGGTATCACTGGATAGATTTATGCCGATTGAACGGGATACTTTTTCACGCATATCAATAGTCAGACAGGAAAGTAGATAACCAAAATCGCCCATAGTAAGAATTTCGAAAATTGCCCAAATTGGAACCTCATTATAGTTGACATTATTATAAAAATGGGTGATTTTAGGGTTTTCTTTGCGGTATGCAGCGGCTATGGCATTTTGTATGGAACCTTGGAGATTCAGTTTGTTATTTTGGTATTTCTTTTTTATATCTTCGCGAGTTCCAGCCGGAGCATTTTTGTAACTGCTGATTGCTTTATCATACATATCATAGACACTGCTTGAATCTATTTCTGTCATAATTGTGTTTAATGCAATATTTTTAAGGGCAGTTTCAATAAACATCATTTTTCCATATAAAAGAGACTTTAGTTTTGTGTCATATTGTATGGTTGCGTTGATCTCATTGTATGAGGTAAATGGAAGGCGGTTTGAGGATGATACAAAAAGCGGTATCCCTTATAACCATGAAAATATCCTGTATTGATCAGTTGCTGCTTTTGAGAAGTCCCTGAGATGGAAATTCCGTTATTTCTAAGATGCCGCATTAAGGCATCAGTTGATTTATAGTCTGTTTTCGCCATAGTATCTCCTAAGTGTTTGTGGTAATAAATTAAGTATAATACATGGTGTCATTATTAACAAGCTACAAGATAGGATTATTCTTTTTCTTAAATTGTTCCTGCACCGGATCGGTTTGTGCCCGTCCGAGATACCGGTCAAGATTTTCCTGTTTCCGCTTCAAATCCCGCACCTCTTTTTCACAGCTCTTGTAAGTAGCGGTCAGTTCTTTTTTCTGCGTTTCCAATGCCTGATATTCGGCTCGCAGCTTATCCACATTCAATCCTTTTAGCTTGATGCCTGCCTGTTCAAGCACCCGTCTTGCACCGCCATATAGGATGATCTGGCTCTCGTATCTGCGAAAATAAGCGTCCGGGTTCTTGGCTTTCTTGTAGGCGATATGATAGGAGCGGTTGTCTTTGTACTGCTCGGCATATTTGATGATTTCAGCAAGGTCTTTCATGCGATGTTCCAGTTCCACAACGCTCTGTTTGGCGGACTTGCCCGCTTCGGTTTTTACAGTAATCTTATGCTCCAAATCGGAGAGAGAACCAGCTTCATTATAGCTTTGTGCGGCGATTTTCAGATTCTCGATTGCCGCCCACTGTTGCAGTCCGGGACTGTTCTGGAATTTCTCGTCCGAGGTGTCAATGAGCCTGCGGGTGGAGTAATCCTTTTTCGGGATAACTGCCTTTCGTTCCCGCTTCTTTTCAATGCGTTCCCGGATACGTTCCTTTGTGTATTCTTTCCCTAAAGACCTAGCACTGCCACGCACAAAACGCTCCTTGTCCAGAGGTCGGAAAGAGATATATTTCGCAGCATCTTCTCCAAAAGTTTCCCCTTTGATTTCGTAACCTTTTGCCCGCATCAGAAGCAGAAATTCTTCGTAAGTGGAAGCTGATTTGATACAGAAATTGATGTCCCGCCTGAGCTGTGTTTTCCAGGTTGAACCATTCTGATCAGACTGCCATTCCTTGTATTTTTTGCCACGTTCACCACCGGGAATGATGACAGAAAGATTGTGTTCTTTGCACAGTTTATCACTCAGGTGGCGGATGCGGTGGTAAGTCTGTGTGCAGTCATGGTATTTATTGTATTCGATGTTATCAGCCGCACAGAAGATGATATGGTTGTGTATATGCCCCTTATCAATATGCGTGGTGACAACATACGAATATTTCCCCTCTAAAACCTTGTCTGCAAGCTCTTTTCCGATGCGGTGTGCTTCCTCATAACCGACCTCGCCCGGAGCAAAAGCCTGTATCAGATGATAGGCTTTGTTGGGACTGTTTTCCCTGCAATGGTCAAGCGTATATTTAAAGTCAATCGCCGCAGTTTCGGGCGCACACGCATAAGACGAAACATAGATTTGTTCATCGGTTTTGTCTGGGTTACAGATATATTCTATGGCTTTATCAACGGTTGCTTTGATAGCATGGATTTTTGTGTATGCCATACCTCATTCATCAACTCCTTTACTTCGTCTATGTCCTCCTGATAAATGTTTCCGGTGCTGTTTACCCTCTTTGCGATCTGGTTTAAACTGGAGCTGATACGTCCCAGTTCTGTATTGTAATTTCGCAGATAACTGTAATCGACATCATACACATATCCATATAAGATCAGCTTGCGCAGGAAAGCAGACATACTCTTCATGCCGGATGCTTTGAACTTGGTGTTGAGGATGTACTGCTCATCATCGCTGAGATAAAATTGCACCGGATTGGTGCGGTTTCGCTTTGCCATTTCTGCCACTTCCTTTCTTACTTTTGGGTACAAAAAAACTGCTGTAAAATGTTCGATTTTTACAACAGTTCGTTTCAGGTTTTATTCAGTTTTGGGTGTAATTACCCACAGCAGATTGTAGCAAAAGTGGCAGGAAAGGTCAAGGTATTCCACAGGAAAATCAAAGAAAAAATAAAAGAGGGTTAGGGATACTTCCCTATGGAAATTCACACGCATATACGATAGGAAAGTGTGGGGAATTTCGCCTGTGTCATGACACAGGCAGTGCTTGCTAAGGTTGTTTTTTACCACTCCCAAAGGGTGTGGCGGATAGTAAATGTGGATAGTAAAGTAATAATATCAATATGACGATATAGAAAATGCGGGGAAGCATTGTATTTCAAAGAGTTTGAGATGTGTGTTTTCCGATCTTTTGAAAGAAATATTTGAATATTGAAACAGTGGGGTGGTGCAAGACTCTGCTGAATAATAGGCTTTTGCTAAAAGGTATCACTTTTGCGAAAATGTGTGATACCTTCTGGCAGGAGCTTTTTATATAAAGATAACTTGACTTATAAATCTTACTGATGTAATATTTACACAAGTGCAGTGGGTTTCAAAAATATTTTTTTGATGTGAAATCTTACACATGTAATAAATAAAAAGGAAGGATGAAGAGTAGAACAGAACAAAAGGAAAATTTTTTTGTTCCAAAATCTTACGAATGTAATATTTTGAAAGCGAGTAATGAACATTGAAAATAGAATATGACCATTTCGACTATCGTCTCAATGGTCATACTCGTTAAATGGCATTTCATGCAAGCATGAATGCCGCTTGACTCGTTATTTGCCATATCAGCAAAGCAAAATGAATGGAGGTCAATATGAAGAAAGGAAAAAGCAGACATAAAAGAAAGAAAAGCAGGCTCCTATGGATTGCGATTGCTGTTATAGGAATGGCTGCGATTACTGTTGCGGTATGTGTGGCAGAAATGTTCAAAAAGGAGGATGTGTGGAAAACACCAGAAGAACTTCTGGTTGAATACATGAATCACATCCCGGCACAGGAGTATGAGCAAATGTATAAGATGCTCCATATTGAGGCATCTGGCAATGTCAGTCAGGAGGATTTCATAAAACGCAATTCAGCTATTTACGAAGGTATTGAAATCCAGAATATGGCGGTCGAGATTATCGCATATGACGAAGAGCAACTGACCGTAACTTATCAGACATCTTTTGATACGGTTGCAGGAGAAATCAGCTTTGAGAATGAAGCATTTTTTCTGGAGGGCGAAGACGGGTATAAGTTGGTTTGGGATAATTCACTGATCTTTCCGAATTTAGCTTCTACTGATAAGGTAAGAGTTTTAACGACACAGGCAAACCGGGGAGAAATTCTAGATAGGAATGGACGAGTGCTTGCTGGAAAAGGAACTGCATCTTCGGTTGGAATCGTTCCGGGAAAATTGGAGAACAGGGAGGAAGCAATCGCCAAGATTGCAGAATTACTGGAAACCACGCCGGAAGTGATAGAGAAGAAATTGTCAGCACAGTGGGTAAAAGATGATTCTTTTGTTCCAATAAAAACGATTCCGAGAGTGGAAGAAATCGAACTGCTAAAAGTAGAACCGGACGAAGATGTATTGAAGGAGAAAGAAAGGCACGAAGTTTGCTGGCAATTCCCGGAGTAATGATATCTGACGTTGAAGTTCGTGAGTATCCTTTAGGTGAAGCGGCTGCACATTTGGTAGGGTATGTACAAAGCGTTACTGCAGAGGATTTAGAAGAACATGCAGGAGAGGGATATACAGCTAACAGTGTGATTGGCAGAAGCGGAATGGAAGGTCTGTTTGAAAAGGAACTGAAAGGGCAAAACGGCTGCAGGATATACATTGTGAATTCGGAAGGCAAAGAGAAAGAAGAACTTGCTTGTATTTTAGTGCAGCACGGTCAGGACATTAAGCTGACGATAGATGCCAGTTTGCAGATTGCCTTATATGAGCAGTTTCAGGAAGACAAGAGCTGCTCTGTAGCCATGAATCCATATACCGGAGAAGTACTGGCTTTGGTCAGTACACCATCTTATGACAATAATGATTTTATCATGGGATTGTCCAGTGAGCAGTGGACAGCATTGAATGATGACGAGGATAAGCCTATGTATAATCGGTTCCGGCAAGTCTGGTGTCCCGGTTCGACATTCAAGCCAGTTACGGCTGCGGTCGGTTTGGAATCAGGAGCAATTGATCCAAATGAAGATTATGGTAATGTAGGATTAAGCTGGCAAAAAGATGCATCGTGGGGGTCTTATTATGTAACTACCCTTCATGCATATGAACCAGTTATTTTAGAGAACGCTTTGATTTATTCCGATAATATTTATTTTGCAAAGGCAGCATTAAAAATTGGTTATGAGGAAATGGAAAGTTCCCTGACACAGCTTGGCTTTAATGCGGAGCTGCCATTTGAGATTAAAATGGCAAAGTCGCAGTATTCCAATTCAGAAAGTATTGAAACAGAAATACAGTTGGCAGACAGCGGTTACGGTCAGGGACAGGTTTTAGTGAATCCATTACATTTGGCATGTATCTATTCTGCTTTCTGTAATGAGGGGAACATCATAAAACCTTATCTGGTCTATCAGAACGAGGTATCTGCAGAGTATTGGATATCAGGAGCGTTTTCCAGTGAAACCGCAAGTCGGGTATTGGAGGGAACGAAAAAGGTTGTAAACGATTCTCATGGAACAGGGTACGCAGCCCATCGGGATGACATAGTTCTGGCAGGGAAAACGGGTACAGCAGAAATCAAGGCATCAAAAGATGATACTTCCGGTACTGAATTAGGTTGGTTTGCGGTTTTTACAGCAGAAGAAACGGTGGAACGTCCTATATTGATTATCAGTATGGTGGAAGATGTAAAAGGAAGAGGAGGCAGCGGATATGTTGTTAAAAAAGACAGCTTGGTTTTGGAAGAGTGGTTTAGCCGCAATTAGTTTCATGTTGATAGTAAGTGTTTCGGGGTGTAGTGATACACCCCAAGAGGAAACAGCGGTTGTTGAAACGATAAGTGAGGTGCAGTTACCGGGACAAAAGGATGAAGAAGAAACCGAAAAGATGATTGAATGTTGTTTGGAACTTTATGAAAAGGCAGCAGAGGAAAATAAAATAGCTGATCTGGAAATGATTCGCAGCATTGTAAATCGGTTTGGAAGAAATGGGTATCCGGCTGTTGACAGCAGAAATCAGATTGATATGACTGAGGCAGAGCAGGTAGAGTGGTTCTGTGAAATGGTGGATACGCAGGAAGAGGCTGAAATAACAATTATTGAGGTCAGTTACTTGGGCGGATTTGTAAAATACGATTTGGAAACAAAAGACGGAAATGTGGATGTGGTCAGAAGCTATTATAAGTACGAAAACGGAAACATGAAACGAGAGGTGACAGGAAGTTATCAGGCGGAGTATTGGAATTATACAGAAGATGGTTATCTTATGTTTTCAGGAGTTTGGTTTTCGGAAGAATTATATGTACTGACATTGAGCGGAGCGGAGGAGCATACCGCATTACGGGTACAGCCTTTGGATGAAACATACAGAGAGTTGAGTCGGAAGTATCTTCTTCCAATCGGCTTTGAACAGAATAATATGTTCATTGTAGATTGGAGCGAGGATGATTTTGGGGATTTGAATTTCTATGATATGTATGATCTTCTTTATCCAAAAGTAAATGGGACATACACCCCTTATGTTGCAGATGACAATTTAGGAGTTGGTGCTGTTTATCGAATTCCCAAGGATGACTTTGAAAGCGTTATCATGGCATATTTCAATATCGATAGTGAAACATTACAGTCCAAAACTATCTATTATGCAGAGGATGAAACCTATGAATATAAACCGAGAGGATTTGAGGAAGTAGAGTATCCGGAATACCCATATTCAGAGGTAGTTGGATTTACAAAAAACAGCGATGGAACACTTACGCTGACAGCCAACGTGGTGTTTCCTTATGCGGGTGATTCCAAAGTATTTGCCCACGAGGTTGTAGTTCGTCCTTTGGAGAATGGAGGCGTACAGTATGTGTCTAACCGAATTATACCGTCTGAGGATAATTACAGGGAAACATGGCATACCCCTCGTTTGACAGCCGAAGAATGGGAAGAAATATATGGAGGCGAATGATGGAAGATGTGAAATGGTTGCTTAAAAAGTGTGGACTCCCAATTTTGATATTGTTGTTTGCTGTTATAGCCGGGGTGATCTGTTGGGGAAAACTGCATACAGAGGAACGAAAAGTGGCGGAAGAAGTATGGGAGCCACCTGTAGAAATCGAAAACAGTGAAGCAACAACAGAAGCAGATGCGGAAACTTCTACAGAGTCAGCATATTGGTTCATTCCACAATCCAAAGATTGCCTTATTTCAGATGAGGAAAAGGAGCAATTACAAAGTAAGGTGTTGTCAGCAGCCGAATCAGTCAGCGAAATATATAAGGATTTCGTAATTGCAGATGCAGCAAACTATTCTTCCGGTATCAGTGAGTTTTCTGGCGAACAGAGAAAGAACGTAGTGGAAGCCTTGGGAAAAAGAGGTCTGGTAAGTGTTGAAGAAGATACTGCTATGCAAAATCATGAAGCAATCGAAGCATTCTATTCAGATTACTTGGATGGACGGGACTCGATGGTTACGGTATTCGAAGTGCATAGAGATGGGTTGATTGGAGCAGTTACTTTTATTTATCGGAAAGGTAAGCTGCAGACTTATTATATAGGAGTTCGTTGGAAGGAAGGTGGAGTACCTGAAATACAGGGAACTTCGGTAAGTAATGTAGCTGAAATCAAACTTACTGAAAAAGGGTATTTTATCTATGCATATGAATATGTGATTGCACATGCAAGTTTGAGACAGTATTGGAGAATAGAACCGCTTCCGGAAGACTGCCGGAAATTGACGGAAAAATACATATCGGGACTAAGCTATGTGAATTACAACGTGCTTGTCACAAACTGGGACAGTAATAATGTGGAGGACATACTGATGCCTTGTATGTATGAAGATATTTATCGGATTTATACAGGTGAAAATTTGAAAACGGAAGATTGGAAAATTTCGGCAGAGGAATTTGAAAAGATTATGACCACCTATTTTCCTGTATCGGTGGAACAGTTGAGAGAGCATCGTGGATATGATGAGGGCAGCAACAGTTATGAATATGAAATGATTTATGCCAGCCATATCCGCCCTTTGGAGAGGTGGTTGATTATACAGAAAATGCGGATGGAACAATTACGCTTATCGTTGATGGAGTATGGCCGGATTATAATTCCGATCTCGCTTTTAGAAACACGGTTGTGGTCCAACCATTTGAAGATGGAACGTTCAGATATCTTTCTAATTCCATAGAGCAAATAGAATTGGAACTGCCACCGATAGCAAGAACGAAAGGATGATTTTATGGTAATTAAGGAAAAAAAGTATTCTACTGATTATGGTATTTCTGATTGGGTGTTTCGTATGTGCCTGCGGAAAAGAAAAGAGTGTTGTGGGTGAAACTCTTGCGGAAGATACGGAAGAAGTATCTCCCACGGAGGAAACAAAAAGCGCTGAGGAAGAAGCTGCAGAGCAGTGGGAAAAGGGCTATGGACTTCCAGTGGATGAACAGGAGGAAAAAGAAGCTGCGAATGACTGCAAAAAAATGATGGAACTTATTTTTGACATTTATAAGGATGCAGATAAAGGGACAGCATCAAATGTGGTTCTGAATGATGAAACGGTTCTGGAAATGCAGAAAAGGTTAATGGAAACGGGATGTCCGGTTTCCACTTTGGTAACATACTCCAATATGGGAAATTATGAAAGTGTGGATTCTTATCTTGAGAATTGCACGGCTGGGGAACGTGGTTCTGTAGTAGTTTATGAGATACATAGTGATGGTGGAATTGGTAGAATAAAATACATTTATGATGGAACGGATATGTATGTTGTAAGTGCAGGAAGCGTATGGAATAAGAATGGTAAGTCGGGAATGTCCTATATATCCTACACCAGAATAAAGGAGTGGAAATATACGGATAAAGGATGGTTTTGTTATGAATTATGTGTTCCGGAACGCCGGAGGTACAGAGATTGTTGACGGAAGCTGTCTGGTAAGAATAAAGCCATTATCTAAGGAACAACGGGAAATGTCAGAACGATGCGTACAAGGTCTGGGGTATCAGGGAAATAATCTTTTATGCTCGAATTGGGATACCGACCATATGGAAAAACTGGACTATAATGGAATATATGAATATCTGTATGCCATGAAACATCAGAAAGCGTTTGATGCCGAGGATTATCCAAATGGAATACCAAAAGAAGAATTTGAGAGTTTGATCATGGAATATCTTCCGGTAACAGCAGAGCAAATTCAGGAATATGCGGTATTTGATGAAAAAAATCAGACTTATGTATGGGTACGACTAGGCTGCCTTAACTATGCACCAACTTTTTTTGGAACTTCGTTGCCGGAGGTATTGATATCAAGAAATGAGGATGGAACAGTGACATTAACGGTGGATGCGGTGTGTGATATGGTCATTTGTGATGATGCGGTCATAACCCATGAACTTACAGTAAAGTTTGCTGATGATGGTAGCTTTCAATATTTGGGGAATGAAATCTTAAATGACAGAATTATGCATATACCAGACTACCAATACCGAATTCGTGAATAGCAACAGAAGAATGATTTGATAATAGTGGTATTCTATGGTAATCTTACGGGCGTAAGAGAAAGGAGGATGGAATGAAAAAATTAAAATTAGTTGGAATATTGGCAGCAGTTGTATTGATAGGCAGTGTGATTTCAATTCCACTTATAAATAACCATACAGCCTATAAGGTGGAAAAGGCATTATGTGAAATCCCGTTGCCAGAGGAAACAGAATTGATAGAGTCGTTGTCACAGGCTGGGAAGCTGACGGGTAACGGAAATGGAATGCAGTATTTCGGAGCAATTTTAATTCGAAGTGATTTGTCTTTGGAAGAATTGGATGCTTACTATTCAGGTTACAGAAGTAATGAATGGGAATGTTTGGTGGAAACTCAGGAAGGGCAGTCCATTGAGGTGATTGATCACGAGACACTACAATTTTCGGAAGAAATAAAGGATAGCGGTTATTACATTCTATATTCATGGGGAAGCGGAAATTCTCTATTGGAAGAACTGGATATACGTGGACATTAAAAGGAGTGTTATAACAATGAAGAAATTTTTGAAAATTATGCTATGTATTATGGGGTCGCTTCTTGCAGTAATTGTAGGGAGTATCCTAAAGTTTGTGTAAACCTCAAACTGATGTAAGATAAAATTACTTCTAGTTGGAGGTTAATTTTTATGGCAAGAAGAAAAAGACAGCCCACAAAAAGCTGCAATGAGAGAAAATGATGCGTGACTATCTGAAAAATAATGATATCAGCATCAAAGATGGCACCGATGTTAAAC
>ENA-OQIG01000372-OQIG01000372.1-human-gut-metagenome-genome-assembly--contig:-NODE-372-length-26601-cov-3.374065_pt1 | contig 26601 bp, 28 predicted proteins | sample MGYA00242576_ERZ504741 | MGnify/ENA primary metagenome ERZ504741 (study PRJEB26092, sample SAMD00036436) | human gut metagenome | host: Homo sapiens | study: EMG produced TPA metagenomics assembly of... | reverse complement strand
AACATAGCCACAAGCGTTTTAATTTTCATTGTTATTCTAATTTTAGTTGTTTATATAATATCGTCTATTCTCTCTCTCACTTTTATTACTTCTACCCTACGCTTGAAGAACCAACGTTCGTTGAACGTAAGCCCGATACTCACGCGGAAGATATTTTCATTCACCATGTTCGTCTCCAGTCCTTTTACGCGGACAAACTGTCCACTGATACTAAGTATGGAACGCGAACGGGGAACAGGCAGACCGAAACCGGCAGTTACACCATATTCACGTGAAGCCTTTTTCCCATCAATCTTATAATACGGTGTCGTATAATAAGCTCCTAAACGGTATTTTATGTGGGCGAAATAGGAACGTCCTATCAAATTAGGAATGTATTCCGCACCTACTGATATTTTTGTACGATCACAATAAGTGAAAGTTTCATTAAAGTCCTGACGTACATTCTCGTCACTTGTTACTACGCCAAAATTAGTTTTTGACCATTGCTGTAAGCTATAATCTGCACCAACTGTCAAACGCTTGTCATAGTTATATGTAAATCCGACTCCAAAGGTATTGGGTAATTCAAATGTAGCATCCAAGACATCCTTATATTCAGTTCCATAACTTGAACTAGATGCTCCCATGATTACAATTGACGTATAATCATTATTCAACTTATGTTTAGGAGAATATACAGCACCAATCGTCAAAGAACTCTTTTTATTCAAAGCCTGTGTATATTGTGCACCGAAATCCAATTTATAATCAGAAATCGAGGTTACCATTTTTCGCTGATAGGAATCATAAGAAGATGTTCCCGGATAGAACATTCCTCTTGTACGGGTTATATCTCCCCAAAAATAAGATGCATTCACACCGACAGAGAGATTCTTAAGTACTTTTACACCAGCACCAACGTACATTTGATGCAAACCACCGTCGCCGGTAAAACTTCTGCTATATGCCAAACCATTGTCCGTAGTCTGACTATCAGACACCGTATACCCCACATTAGAATATGGCAACAATCCGACACTCATCGCCATCCACGGAGCCAACCGGAACTGCATAGCGAGATAATCGAAACTGGCGTTTTTGGCATTCAACTTCAGGCCACCACCACTAATATTCATATTCTGTAAACTGACACCCCCTTCGAACAGGAACGTCAACGAATCAATGGCCGTATAGGAAGCAGGATTCGTTGGATTGATCTGTGCTCCATCCCTGAGTCCGAAAGCAATTCCACCCATCGCCTTGCTATTTCCGAAACTTTGATCGGACAAGTCGCCATAGCCATATCGTGTATAAGGAGAGTTTGTATTATTTTGAGCGATTGCCGTTCCGGTAACCATCATGAGCAAAAGCGCCCAAATCGTGTGTTTAAATCCTACCATTATTATAGTTTAAAATTCTATTTAATCCTTTCAACACTAAAAATCTATCTGCAAAGATGGCACTTTTTACGCTGCTATCAAAAGAAAAATCATCTCCGCCCGTTAAAAAAACCAAAAGTTCAGGATATTTATGCTTCATAGCCTCAATATAACCTGAAATTTCATATTCCATTCCTTTCAGCACCCCTGCACGGATGGCAGTTTCCGTATCCCTTCCCATCGGCAGTTTGCGCCCGTTGGAGTCTATCAGCGGCAAGCGTCCGGTAAACTGGTGAAGCGCTTTATAGCGCATCTGCATGCCGGGAGAAATATTACCGCCATGATATTGTCCTTTCGAGTCAATAAACTCATAAGTGATGCAAGTGCCCGCATCAATGACCAAGATGTCATTATGAGGAAACTGCTCGTTGGCCCCCACTACGGCAGCTATCCGGTCGTATCCCAATGTCTCGGGAGTTTCGTACAGATTACCTACCGGCAGCGGAGTCTCATGATTGAGCCATAACAGGGGGAACGGCAAAGCAGCCAGTTCGGCAAGTATCCGTTCGTTCAAATCGACGACAGTAGCTACAATCCCCCGCTCAATCCGGTATTTGGAGCAAAGAGCCTCCAAGCTATCCAATGATTGATTGGATTCGGTCAACACCTCCACCATCTCACTTCTATTGAAGAGGGCAACTTTCGCTGTCGTATTTCCTATGTCGATAATTAAGTTCAATACTTTTCGTCTTTAGCGGCGCAAAGGTAAAGTAAAAAAAGAAAAGTTGAAGCATACAGAAGGAATTATCTTCTTTTTTCATTTCAAATATCGCCCCCAAACGCCAAAATCGAACTATATATTTTTAAATATATAATACCTCTTGGATGAATTAAATTAGTGCATATTTGACTTGACCAATTTTCCGATGATTGACGTAATTGACATATTGCAGAATAGTAATAGCAGAGACTTTAGCCGCAATGCGGGTAAAGAGACCATTTGGCTGCTTTGCATAATTTCGTATCATCATGAATTGGTCATTGAGTTGGGAAAAGATGGTTTCGATTCTTTTTCTGAATCTCCTGTATGCCCAAATCGGTGGACGCCAGTTCTTTTGGTTAAGCCGATAAGGCACCTCCAGCGAGATATGAGCGACATCAAACAAGTTCTGCTGAATGTCGGCGCTAAGATACCCTTTGTCGCCAAGCATCAGACAGTCGTGATATTGCCATTTGATATCCTGAAGGTAATTGAGGTCATGTACATTTGCCGCGGTCATGTCATAGCTGTGGATGACACCGCTTATTCCGCAGACTGCATGGAGCTTATATCCATAATAATGCATGTTTTGGGAGGCGCAGTATCCCCATGCCGGCGCCAACTCCGGAATCTCCCGGCCCATGGCGCAACGTGCTGCCCTTGCATTCTGGCATACTTTGACTGGTTTGGAGTCTATGCTGAATACATCTTCGCCTCCGTCCATTGCCAATGCTATATCCTTGCGGATTTCTTCCCCAAGTCGGTAAGTGAGCTTGCGGCGCTGATTGTATTGGCGACGGGTTATAAGATGTGGAAATTTGTCGGTGCATTCATTCCGCAACCGATAAAACAGGTAGTTTTCACTGTCGAAGCCGAAGACTTCTGCCGTAGCGGAAAGAGCAAGAACCTCCAGATCGGAAAACTTTGGGACGACACCTCTGCGAGGTACGTTTCCGAGGTCATTTACACGATTTCCGGCAAATTCTATGAATATGTCGAGAATTTTTCCGAACTTTACGATGAAGTTGTGCATAAGCGCGATGATAGTAATCAATGGTTTGGTTACCACTAATTTACTAAATATCTGCGATATGTACAACTTTTTCATTGCAAATATGTTAAGAATCTAATTCAACCAACAGGTAAAGATAAATGCTGCAAAAGCTCTTCTCGACCTGAGACATTTTTATATGCCGCCTTATCAAAGTCATCAAATGATAAAAATGTGTTATCATTAACTTCATTCGTTATTTTCCAACAATAGTCCCAAAGCTCATTCACAGTAGGGTACTTCAAATTCGCACGAAAATACATCTTTACTTGACTGTATAAATCAAATTTAAAGTCATAATCAGTAGAAGTATCATATAAAGCTATACTTTTACAACTATATAGGACTAATAATAGTACGATTAATAAAATCCTAATTATCGGTTTCATTTATGATATAAATTAAAGATTTATAGGAATATTGCAAAATCTAATATACCCTCACTAAAAATCTTCTTCAGTTGTTGCTTCGCACTATTCTTCAAACCATTTATAGCGATGCTTATCCATCGCATATCCAGCTACTTCACCATTAGGATATATGTCGTATATACTGTCATTTACAAAAAAATGATACCAGCTACCAAAAGGGAAATATGCTGTAAATTCTTTATTCCAAACAATCCCTTGAATAGTATCAGGCATTTGAATAATAGTAGGTGCAGGCACATAACAAATGGAGTCGTAAAATAAATCATATAATTTGTGAACATATTCATGTGGAGACGTATCTTTCAATTTAATAGGTTGTTGTGCAGTGCTAAGATAAAAACTCATTCTTCCATGAGGAGCAATGGAATATAAACCGGGAGAATATTCATGAAATTCACCAAAATACCTATTGACTTCTACATCTGCCATAAGTGGCATTGAATATTCTCCGTTTTTTATTATAAAGCTACCATATAAATCAGGATTCAATCCTATCAAAAGACTAGAATCCGATTTATTATAGACAGACATATTTAATGAAATCTTATCAGGCGAAGAAAACTTTTCAGACTTCCCTTTTTCTCCATGAACACTTATATCATAAATTGCAATATCAATTACAGCGGAATCTTTATCTCCACCATTAAAATATCGTAAATTAGGATATTCCCAAATTTTAGTTCCATATTCAATTTGCTCAAAAGCAGATTTACCCGATTCCTTGTCTTTTACATATATCCAAATCCGTTGATCAATTTCGCGAGAATCAGCATATCATCCTGAGACGATATGCCTAATAGTCTACTAATTTCCTTTTCACTTAGTCTCTTTTTACCTTCCAGATAAAAAAAGAATATATTTATCTTTATATCTCATAGCATTTGTAGGCAAAATTAACCTAAGTTCATCCCCATTTTGACCAGTATCAAACCAAAAGCCACTTTGCTTAGGCCACATACTATATACATAAGTTTTTCTAGAATCAAACTGAGAAACTTTTAAAGTCTTCCCACAATCAGGATAGAAATCTATCACTGATTTTACATGTTCCAAAAGTATAGGATCTATACTATCGTCATTTGACCCCTGACAGGCAACTGCCAGGGGAATAGTCAATACTATTGATACATATATCAAAGAAATAATCACTTTTCTCATAATCACCAAAATGAAAAATTTACTTTATTTCAACCCATCCTCTACTTCAATGAATAAATTAAGTGATTCATCTATTTCAAGATCCACAACCTTTTGACTCTCGAAAAGTCAAATTGTTCGTGCCATCAAACCATGACAGCTGTAATATCATCTTCTGATGTAGCAATTCATTTTCCATCTTTCTGAACTTCCCAATAGCAATATGTCATTATACGATTCCCACTATCAAATTCCATAAGAATAATTGAGTAATTACCTCCATCAGAACTACTATATACGATGTTACAACCTATATTCTTTTTTAATTCAGTATTAAAATTCATATTATCTAAATAAATCAATTTTCACATAGCTCCTCGAATAAAAGGTACCCCAACATGAGTATATATATCGTTTCATGTCAGGGTAACACTTATTAATGCAAGAGGCCAATCTATATCAAAATATCTATAATTATTTCATATTTATAATCTTCCTTATTTGGAATACTACAAACCAGATAATAATAATAATCGTAAATAAATGAGGTATAAGTTCTGTACCATAATACCAATAATCATCTTGCATATCTGAGACATTTTTAACCATAGTCCCAAAAACAAAATTAATTAATTGAAAAAATAATGCACCTAAACTTAGTAGCACTGCAACTACTCTGAAAATAATTTTCAATATGTTATTGTCCATAATTTATTTGTATATTTGGATTTTGTATTAACCATGAATCTAAGATTGGCATAAGTTGATTCCAAGTTATACCATTGTTAGCATTCCAAAAACTTCCACTATCAATCCAATCTCTATGCCTATATTGATACCCTTCATTGCTTTTCTTTCTTATTTTATAATTCGCATTAGGAATATCTCTGCTACCATCTATTGGAAGACTTAATCCTTGTACCCAATCATTAGTAATCGTAGCATCAATCAAAAATGTTCCAACCGAGCCCATCAATTCAGAAGGCAACCATGTATTTAGATGAATTGAGAAATCAACATTCCAACCTTGCTCTTTTAAATATCGAATAATACCTTCTGAAAAAGCACCTCCCATACTATGAGAAATAATTCGGAATACATCCTCTTGTGGATTCATACCCATTATCAATTGTTTGTAATTTTCTTTAGCATATGCATATCCATCTAAATTTCTTAAAAAGGTAGAACTACGCAAATAGTTAAAATCAAAGTCGGTGAAATAGGCACTTTGATCATTAAAAAAGTTTTTTGCACCTTTAACAAAAGAACTATTTACTCCTCCCAATAAGTGCCACCTCCTCTAGGAGATCCAAACCCTAAATACCCATTAACAAAAATAATCTTCTGCCCATCGGGGTCAATACAATTATGTGGTGTATTTAATCCATATACATACGAACTAATTGAATAATACTTCTCACTCATCGGATCAACCGCATGCCATCTACCAAGCGCTGCATCATACATACGCGCCCCATAATCATACCAATCAAGACCATTCTTCCTATCAAGTTCTTTACCGTTATACTTACGAATGTTTATCTACTAATGTACTCTCTGCAAATGACACCTCATAAGGATAATAGTGATTAGTCCGGACAACTGTTCCATCAAACTTTGCTACCACACGGCTATTACCCTGATGATCCTGAAGATAAAAAGAATACTGCCCATCTTCAATATAGCCAACTTCATTTAAACTGCTGTAATTCTAATCCCACTTAAAAAAACGTCGTATTCTCTCTTCTTTATCATAAACCCCTTTATTATAAATATACCTTACCCTTTTTGATAAAGAATCTCTTAAGTCACTCGAATAAACTGCATCATTATGCATTATTCTAAATTTCTGTGGGATATTATTAATATTCAAGAAGCAAAAAGTCGAATCGCTAAACAGCTTATACATAGACATCCAAATATCCTTATCCGGTAAATTCTGAAGAAATGAATGGGGAGGTTCACTATCATATTTCAAGGATTTAAAATCATGAGGGCAATAGCAACTGGAAGTGAATCCCTCAAAACCAATTTTAATGTATCCGGTCCATTTATTACAGCATAGCACATACTCCTCGCTGAATTCCTCGATAATAGCAAAACGGAATCAGTCTGATTTCTTACAAATATTTCTCCTGAGAATCTTTCTACATAATTCTTCAGACTATCAATCTCAAGTTCAAAAAGGTCCGGAATATATGAACTGGGAACAATAATATCGTGCGAAGTCAATCCCATCAATGCAGTTTTCTCCTGGGGTATATCTCCAGAAAAATACGACCAAAGTTCCGGATATTCAAATAGACGATAATAATTAGGCAACATCTTTACTAAGATATGTTTATCTTCATATTTTCGAAGAGCCAACAGCCAATCACGACCTCTGTTTAAACATAAATTTCATGAAAGTTAGAGTCCGAAACAAAACCTCTCTCAAACAATTCTGTGCGTGACATTTCAGGCTCATCTAATTCGATAAAGCAAAGATATCTTTCTTTATACTTTATCACTCTGGAAGGTAACTCAGCACCATCAGAACCAGGAGAATCTGATTCACCGATATAATAAAGTGAATTAGAATCTGTCGAAAACACTTCATCTATTTCTATATATGTCGTAAGTAAATAGCCACTATCTATCAGCACTTCCACCTGTTTTGCTACACGCTGATGAATATCTTCCAAAGAAGGGGAGGGGGGTATGCATCCCCCCAGTATAATTAATAGAACAACATAGACTAATTTTCTCATAAGCATATCATTTACGTTTTATATATTGCAATAAATCTGTAGCATCATATACACGAATAGAATTTACCCGACTTGCATTTTTGGTATATTCATATATCATATCCTTTTTATCAGTACTCACACGGTTATCTTTCATATACACAGCATTCTTACGTTGTGGCTTAGCTAAGTTAAAATCATTACCAGCTCCACCTTTCGTTCCTCCGGGCAAATGAGAATGAATATCTATAACTTTTTCTCCTTTCACAGAAAGTTTATTTTGAGCATATACACCATTATCTACCCCATATGGATCTCGATCTGTCGCAACAACAGCTGTTCTTGTACCATTATCATCATAAACATCTAACTTCCATTCAACAGTTGTGTGATCAGCAGCAAATTTAAAAACAGTAGCAGCTGTCTCCAAATCTTGAGTACTTCCATAAGATTTCTTCACCCGATTTTCCTTCTGCTCTTTCGCCTGCATACTATGCATTTCCCCAAGTAACCCCTGATTTACAGTTACTGAAATAGAACGATCACTGGAAAGATATAAATTATCTGTTGAGCCTTTACCTCTCTTATCAATAGGAGTCTCATTAAATAATCTTCCTGATCTGCTGATAACATAATCATCCTTTCCGTCTAAGTCTATCCTCAACACAGGATTGTTCTTACAATAAGTATACGGACTCCAACTATAATACTTCTCACTCATCGGATCAACCGCATGCCATCTACCAAGCGCTGCATCATACATACACGCCCCATAATCATACCAATCAAGACCATTCTTCCTATCCAGCTCCTTACCGTTATACTAATAAGGCTGCACAGCATTACTTACCGAACTTGATAGCAGACCGCCAAACGGATAATAATGGTTCACTTCTTCAACATTACCACTCTGGTCTACAACCACACGGTTATTACCCAAATGATCCTGGACAAAATAGTGATACTTAGAATCGGCCAGTGTAACATAGCCAGCTTCTGTAAGCAACTTGACAGGGATTCCATTTTCATAGATCACATTGCCGCAATAATCAGTTACTGTAGTATCACTCCCTATGATATGCGTCGTACGAAGTTTTATTCCATCAGCATCATAAAGATAAGAAATGACATGACCGTTTTCAAATTCTATACGACTCGGTAAATTTAAACAATTATATTGGATATTCAATATTTTCTTGTTCAAATCTTTCGTCATATTACCATTTTCATCATATTCATATTCAGCTTCTTTGTTTACTCCGTCTTTGAAATCAAAGCCATTGCCGTAAACAGAATTTGTAGCCCTATCTGATACTGATTTTAGTTGGTTCCCATTATAGGACATTGCCAGATCATCTATCAAGCCGTATCCGGTAGATGAAGTCTGTCCGGAACGTTTGATCCCTAAAATATTACTCATCTTATCGTATCCGGTTACTTGTTCATTGAAGCGATTCTGATTTTGAACGAGAACACTGCCTTCTCCATACACCGCATTCGTCAAACGATTCAAATTATCATAAGTAAAGTGGTAGCCTCTCATTATATCATCTTCACCCGATTTCCAAACCATACTGCTGATATTACCATTGTAATATGGAATACCCGTTCCGTCCGTATAATGCAATACTTGCTCAAAAGATGAACCAGTGATACCAGTTAGCCAACTACGAATATTATACGAATAAGACGTATTCAACAGACCGTTATGGAACGTCTTCCGGGATAAGCGTCCCAAATCATCATACACATTGTCAATAAGAATCACTTCCTGAGCATCTCCCAAACGATGCAGCGCCTTTACAAGACGTTCGGCGTGATCATACTCATAGGTATAACTGTCACTCAAAATCTCATTTCCAGCCCCGGTCTGACGGTGTAAATGCCGCAAGGCGTTCCCATTAAAATCATAGGAAAAGAAATCACGGTCCATACCACCTAAATGGTTGTCAGAAACAGTTTGAGAAAGGCGACCACGATCATCATAATACATCACTGAGTAATTGTAGGGAGAATCCACTCCATATTCACCATTACGATACTGATCGTATGCATCCGTATGCAACTTAGCTATTCCTGTCAACATTCCTTTAGCACCGGATGACGTAGCGGCAAAACCTTCTTCATGGGTATATCTAAATTCATCTCTTGCCGAAAGATCTGTCCGATACATAAAGTCATAGTTATCATAATAATTGATTACCTGAACTAATGGTTTCGGCCCCACTAATCCTGCCATAAGACTTCCACTAAACTGATACCCCCCATATTCAGTACTTCCTACGTATTGACAAACATACCAATTCGACAATCCACTAAAAATAGGTTTTAAATAAGGATTATCAAACGGATCAATCGCAACTTTACATACTCCCTGCAAGCATACACGACCGAATGCATCCGGAATACTAAATTTCCATTCTTCCTCTTTTACGTTCCTCGCCATTCTGGTAAATATAAGATTGTTGTTTACATTATAGACATAGTATTCCCATGAAATTCCTGGAAGCTTTTTAGCCATGAGGTTTCCCGCCACATCATATTTATACAAATATCCATACATATCGAGTTTTTCTGCAGGAATATTACCTACACTCAACTGATCGGACAATGCAGGAGGAAGAACAGCACAAAGTTTTCCCAAATCATCATAAATATAGTAAGTATCCGACAATTGCTTATCCCCTTTCAGTCTTGATTCTATACGACGTTCCAGAACGGTTCTTTCCAAACGGTCTTTAAATTCAAACAAAGTGACTCCATCTTCATCCTCTGAGCGTGTAACAAGCAAGCTTCCATTTTCATACTGTTTACTTACACTAATATTTAATGCTTCTCTTGCCCCATTGATCAATTGAAAACCGAAACAACCTAAAGTATCATTACCAGCGATATTAACGTACTCATCTATTTTCAATGATCTGCCATTTTCACGCCATACTCTCCCCGGATTATGCTGTTTAATTACTTTTTCCAAAGGAGAATTTTCGTAGGTAAAGGTTAAATACGGATAAGCATCTCCTCCATAAGTATTGCGTGCCAATTCTCCACAAGAAGCTACAGATATGAAATCACCTGTGTTTTGTGTCGTTACAGCTGGCAACCATGTATTGGCTTTACGCCCCCACCCATCATATTCTTGTAGGGTTACTAAATCTTTATGACTAGGACTCACACCTTGTTGTACCGTTTCTTTCGAACGCCCCAGCCCATCATAGTAATTAACCACAAGCATACCTTCTTCCTTATTTCCTGTCCTACTCTTGAAAACAGAAACAGCATTTTTGCCAAAACGTTCGGGCAATAGATCATTTCCCCAATTTATTGCAGGAAAAGGAATAGCCGGCATCGGCTGTTCTTCCGGAGCAAGTCCTTTTGTCTCTATTGACAGAGTCATGATATAAAATAAAGGAAGTGGTCGAATTGAGTCCATCGGCAAGACCGGATCTATTGGCGGAAAAGGATCAATCGGCGGAAAAGGCTTTATTGGTTCATGCGGGTCGATCGGTTTAATATCAAAAGTATTAGTTTTCAATACACTTGCAGCATTCACACCATTATCATCAGGAACAAGAATATCTTTGTTCTTTTCTATTACAGTCGATGTCAAACAATATGTACCGGCAAATAACAAAAGAGTATCAGTGAAACTCACTGATGATAAAGAATCCGGATCAACACTTTTCGCATTCTGATAATACACCTGATTAGTGAGCAAATTATCATCTGTTATTTTTAATTGACATTCCAATTGTCCCGGAACTTTCTCCATTTCCATTCCCATAGTGAAATAATTAGACTTAAAAGAAATATATAATGGTTCTTTCACACGAAACAAGTAGTTTGCGCAACTCACTGACGATGTATCAGAAATGTTTATATGGTCCAGATGTTTTGTTTTAACCATATCCCTCTTCAACGTGTCATATTCGAGCTTACCTATCTCATTCTGCAAAGAATTCTGCGCAGGTATTTCTATCGAAAATCCTGATAGCAAAATTAGAAGTAATATTATTTTAGATTTTTGTCAGTTAGACTTAACTGATTGAGAAATAAACTTTTAGCAAAGTATTTGAGAAGTGGCGGTAACGAGTTAGCAACCGTGCGAATTTCAGCGTTTTGCGTTGCTATGCTGTCAAACAACTCTTTAACGAAGCAAAAATAAGAAGTTTTTCTGAGAAAAACAAAATTCGGATGTATCTTTTTCCATATTCTTTTGCTTGAATGATAGAACTTAAGTATATTTGCATTATGTCGTCCACGCCGTGGAATTAACAACGATGGGTGGGCGAGATATTACATAATATAAAAGCGTCATTGATGCTTTGTCTTGTGGCTTTCTGAAACCTGAGAAATTTCGAATTGTTGGTCATGGACAATGTCTGAAGTGAATGCTACGGGTATGTTAAATTGTATCCCGGAGTGTGCAGTGAGAGTATATAATGCTCTCCGCACACTTTTATGGAACGTGCAACATATTGGCGTGGGCAGACACTCCATTCGTTCACCAACAAGGTTTTCTCAGGACCTCAGAAGCGGACAAGTGGATGTGGAAGCCCACGTTTTTTATTATGTAATCAAAATTTTTAAGCAAAAAAATCGCCTTATCGGGTTTCTAAAGGCACAATAGTTATTTTTATGAAAAAATATGTATTAATGCTCATGTCTCTTTTCATGATGGTATGCTCCGCCAACGCTCAAATCAAGGACGACATTCAGAAAAGTAAGGAACGCGCTGCAAAATTGCAAGCATTGTGTAATGATTACAAGACATCAGGAAGTGCAAATGTGGATGGCTATGGGGATGCAGTGAAGAATGCCGCAGTTTTGGCGATTGCCAACAGTGTACAATTGGAAAATATGTACAAACGAGAAATTGGTGAAACTCAAGATGGTGTAACAGATGTTACAATTACTAAACCTACTCTTGATGAATGGGTAACATTTGCAGCGACTGTAGCAGGAGAAGCCGCAAGCATAAAAGCTGCAACGGATAAAGTTCAAGCGGCTGCTGACGAGGCAAAGAAAATGATAGAAGAGGCATCCAAGCAAAAGAATCCCATGAAAGCTGCAAAAGCTGCAAAAACAGCCAAGGCTGCAACAGCCGTAGTAGAATTTGGAAATACCGCAACTCCAATTTTAGTGGAAGAAAGTGCAGCTCAAGTAAAGGCTGTTAATACAATTATCGAAACTCTGAAATCGGGTAAAAATCTATAATCCCTAACTGATTATGAGATTTGTTATTATTACAATCATTATGACTGCGTGTATCTTTAAAGGGTATGCGCAGTCAAATGATGATGACCGCCAAGTAGTCGGTGTCGCAGAATTTTCTTGTAAAGAAAATAGCCTTATACTGGATTGGTGACAGAAAAGGTTGTGGAAATGCTTACCAATAGTAAACGTTTCAGAGTAGTTGACCGTACCAGTCGGGAAAAAATAACACAAGAATTGGAATTACAAAAAAGCGAGGCGTTTATTGATAGTGATAATCTTGTAGAGCAAGATGTTGCTGTTGCTGCGGAAAAAATGATTACCGGAGAGATTGTCAAGATACCCGTTTACCGTATGAAAAATGGAGATGGAACAATAAGAGGTTATAAGGCAAGTGTCGCTTTTCAAATGAAGATTGTGGATGTGGCAACGGGGTTGAGTACGGAAGCAACCAGTTTTGAAGGAAAAGCAAGCGATGAGTGCCTTTCTCCGGAAAGTGCCGTTACAATGGCTATGATGTCTTTACAAGATAGAATGGCTGAATATTTTAGGATAAACTTCCCCATTACAGCTAAACTTATGAAGATTGTGAAAGAAAAAAATGGTGTGGCAGAAATTATCCTGATAAAAGCGGGTAAAAAGCATGGGATAAAAGTAGGGGATAAATTCAATGTTGAGGTGCTTGAAATTCTTGATGGAGAAATTCTACCTACTACTTTGGGAATTGTTACTGTGACAGCATTAAAAGGAGAAGCTATTCAGAATGTAAGGTTAGTAAAAAAGAAGGTAAGGCAATCTACGAAAACTTTAATGCAAATAAGCAAATCAAATGTTTTCTTATTATAAAATAACGGTTTAGATGAAGAAAATACTGATAATATGCCTAATAATGTTGACCGCTATACTTGAAGTTTCAGCACAATATCAAGTAAGCGTATTAAACGCAACAAAAGATGCTGTTTCAATGCGTTGTGTCGGTTATGGGAAAAAGGCTACTATTGCCTCAATGGATGCAGAGTTATCCGCAATAAAGACTTTACTTTTTGTAGGAACGCAGAAAACTCAACACAGTATGCCTCTTGTACAAGAAGATAAAGCCGTAGTCGAAAACAAATACAAGAAGTTCTTTGATGCTTTTTACAGTAAAGAATATCAAAACTTTGTAGAATCATCTATCATAGTTACTCCCTACGGGAAAAACGCATTAAAACAAAAATGTATAACATTAGATGTCTGCATAAGAGTGAACCAATTGAGAACTTATCTTGAAAACAATGGAATTATAAGAAAATTCGGTTTATAAAAACAGAGCGTATGAAAAAAATTATGATACTACTACTGGCAGTATTTCTCAGTAGTATGGCATGGGCGCAGACAGCTACAGTCCAACCCAAAATAATGGTTATCCCATATACCAAACAAGGAGAAGACATTTCTCAAGTAATAGAAAATGATGTCAATAAAAGAATTGTATTAGCTAAAATACGTGAAGCTTTTGATAGTAGAGGATTTACGACCGTTGACTTTGCAGCAAAACTTAAATCTTTATCACGTACATCGGGATTGTCTCAAGAAAGTCAATCAGATTTAAAATCAATGATTATCCAGCAATCGGGTGCGGATATATATGTAGAAGCGGAAATGGATATAGTTCTTTCATCTACTGGGAATAGTGTTAAAACAATACTTACAGCGTATGATATTTCAACTGGTGGCTCTCTCTCAAATAAGGTGGGAGAAAGTGGCAAATTCTACACTGAAGATATTGGTAAACTTGGAGCAAAGGCTGTTGAAAAAGTTGCTGATGAATTCCTTGATATTATTCAAGTAAAATTCACCGATATAGTTAACAACGGACGTTCAATTAATGTGGATTTTAGTTTTGAACAAACCGCTTCCATTTCCATGTCAACAGAAATTGGCAATGATGGTTTAACCTTGTCAGACCAGTTGGAACTTTGGATGAGTGAACACGCTTATAAAAACAATTATCATATACAAGGTACAACTGATAAAAGAATGATATTTGATGATGTGCGTATTCCATTAAAAGATGACAATGGAAATAATTATAATATCAATAAATTCGGACTCGAATTTTTGAAATTTGCAAGAAGCATCGGGCTACAAATTACTCGAAGTACTGCCAATAATACACTTGTTATAACATTTAAATAGTGTCTTACGATGAAAAAATATTTTTTCTTTTATTGTTATTAGGATATTCTTGCCTTGTTCAAGCTCAAACTGATAATGTCTATATATCTGTAGCAATGCCAAGTGACTGTACCCTTGACGGTAATACAAAATCAATTCTTAAAAACAAACTTTTACAAATTCTTTCTACGGAAGGTGTCGCAGGTACTGAATGTGGTGCTATCATTATAGTTCCGGAAATCAATATAATCAACTCCAATTCTGTATATGGTGGAATGAGACAAATTTTGTCTGTAGAGCTTGGTATAACTGTGACTGTTAGGAACATGATAACAAATACTGTATTCAATACCATGCAAATTGCCTCTAAAGGTGAAGGCTATTCTGATAATGAAGCTAAACGTTCGGCTATCAATAAAATAGATGCACTTAATACTGATTATTCAAGATTTGTAGAAGCAACTAAAATGAAAATATCTGATTATTATAGAAATAATACAGTCTCTTTAATAACCAAAGCCAATACTTTGGCTTCTCAACAACTGTTTGACGAGGCTCTTGCTTTACTTTCTACTTATCCCGAATCATTGCCCGGATATACAAAAGTTTCAAATGCAATGGTATCCATATTCAAAAAATGCCAGACACAATATTGCAGTCAGATTTTACTATCGGCTCAAGCTGCTTATTCTAAGCATGATTATACAGAAGCGGCAGAACTTGTTTCTATGATTGATGCACAAAGTAGCTGTGCCGCACAAGCTAAAGCTTTACTTAATTCTATAAAAAAAGGAATGGATAAGCAGTATAATGATATAATCGCAATGGAAAAAGAGAAAATCCGTTCAGATGAACGTATCAAGTCTGCACAAATAAAAGCTATCAAAGACATTGCTACCGCATATTTCAAACGTCAAACAGAGTATATATTCTTTTGGTAACTGTAAATTCAAATAAAGCAACTCCTAACGGTAAATAAATGTATCGGTCATTCTTACTTAGCATTCAGCAATAAAAGATACGGAACAGAAAAAGCTGCTCCGTATCTCTTAGTTATTTATAATTTCATCCCCTTGCTTTTCCGTTGCGATTGTATGGGCTGTCGCATGCTTTGTTTTAGCCTCTCGAACTGCTCCTTGAACCATTCGCCAACGGGAGTTTGATTGATATACAGCACAAGTCGTTTCGATACGGATTCCTGCCTTATTTTTGCAGTGACGTTTCTTGCCGTGAAACTTCGCCCGTGTTCTTCGGAATAGAGCGTGCCATCGTGCGTTACTTCCCTGCCGGCTATCAGTGTACGGGTCTGTTCCGTGGAAAAGCCCACGATGGCGCATAACTTCTCAACCCGCAGGACTTCTTTCGCCAACGGAAACCATGCGCAGAGCTTCTCCACAAGGCGTGTAAGCCTTGATACCTCTCTCTTGTGTTCGGCTTCTTTCATCTGTATTTCCGTCATGTGCCGTTGCTGCATTTCCAGCACTTGACGGTTGTGGTCTGCCCGTATGGTCTGTATCTCGGCTTGCAGTGCTTCGATGGTTTCCTCGTGTGTGGCTACCTCCCTATGCAGGGCGGTGTTCTCCCTCTCCAGCGTCTTGACCTTGTTGCTCCCGAAAAGAGAACCGACACTCTCGGCGATGTTGGCGGCTGCGGTCGTGGCTGCCCCTTTCAGCCGTTCGGTCTGTATCTCTTTTTTCGCCCGTTCAAGCTCTTCCCGTGCCGTTTCTTTCCGTTCCTGCAATTCCACCACTTCCGTTTTCAGCTCCTCCGTCTGTCGCTTTATGTCACGGTAATATTGCTGCGTGGAAACGTGCCTCGCCTCCGAACCGTCCACGCCCCGTTGTAAACCGTATTTTTTCATCGCAACGGCGTAGCTGTCCTGATAGGCTTTCAGTTTCAAGCGGCTCATGATGTCATCTGCGCACAGCCTCACGGTGTCGGTCGGCTTCTTGCGGTAGCGTTTCTTCGCCTGCTCCTCCCTTTTCTTCCGCTTGCGTTCCCCCTTGACTATCGGCACAAGTGTGACGTGCATGTGCGGCGTTTTCTCGTCCAAGTGCAGGTGAGCCGCCACGATGTTCTCCCTCCCGAACGTGTCGGCAAAATATTTGAGGTTGTCGGCGCACCACTCGTCCAGCCGTCCCTCCCGTTCGATGCGTTCCATGTCTTCGGGTGTTGCTGACACGTTGATGCGGATTGCCCGCACTTGGTTACTTCCGATTTTGCGTGTCAGTCCCGCTTCTTCCAGCCTCCTTTGGATAGCCGCCGAACGGTCTTTCACTCCTTCGGGATATTCGATGAGTTTTCGGTTTAGATGCGTGCGTGTGGGGTCGGCGTTCTTGGGTATGATGAAACGCTCTATGTGGGCGGTCGTCCCGCTGTCGGAACCGTGCGCCTTTTCCATGTGTAAAACTACGAAACCCATATATTCTTCCTTTCTTTTTTGGCTTGTGAAACAATGATTTTTTGTATCTTCAGGGGCGGCAAATGCCGTCCCCGATGGGGTGTGCAGAGGGGCTTGCCCCTTGCCTTATTGGGGAATTTTCAGCGATACGTAGTATTGCGGCTCGGAAAATTCCTAATAAGCTACGGTATTTTCTCCGTAAATACCCTGCGGCGTGCCGTCCGTCTGCCTTTCGGCGGTGGCTGTCCCTGCCGCCTGCTTACCCGTATAACCCCACCTTATTATTTTTCCCTTTCGGTCGGTGGTGGGCGGCGGGGCGGTCGTTTCCGTTTTTAAAGGCTCTTTTGCACGGGGCGGTCGGATACAAGGTTTTCCCAATAAATACGCTCGCAGCGAAGCGAGAGGAAGATTTATCGGGAAACGGCGCAGCCGCCTGACCTTTAAGCCGACATAAAGCCCCGTGCTTGCTTTGCCTTTGTAAACGGAAATGATGCTCCGCTTTCCTCTGAAAAGAGAAATAGAACCTGCAATATATATCACCATAGTGATAGGTTTGCATGTTGGTATGCTGATATATTGGTATGTTTGCATGTTGATATGTTGATATGTCATCATGCTTTCCAACGGCTGTTGGGCTTGCCGTCCGAAACAACCGACACGAATACCGTCGTTTTCTCTTTTCGCCCGTGTATAATCCTCTCTAATAATGCCCTGCGGACTTCGCCGCCCCGAACGATTCGATACGGAAAGCGAGGGCGGCTATCGTTTCGAGGTTGTAAACCTCCGCGCTGTATCTGTCCGATATGCGGATAATGCGCTTTATGTCATATATACTCAAAACTCCGCTTTTGCAGAGTGCCTTTATCCCTGCCCGAACCGTCGGGGCGATAACCCCGAACAGTTCGCAGATTTCTCGCTCGGTCATGGCGGTTGCGCCTATATCGCTCGGCAGGGAGATATTGCCCTGCCCGTCCATCGTGATAATGTTCCTTTCTTCTTTCATCGGTATTCTGTTCTTAATTAAATGGCTCGGCAGATATTCTTCTCCATATCCTCCAACTTGTGCGACAAGGTTTCCATGTCTTGGCTTATCTTCTGGGCGGTGATTTTGGCGTAAATTTGGGTGGTCTTTATGTTCGTGTGTCCCAAAAGGCGGCTCACCGTTTCGATGGGTACGCCGTGCGACAGAAGCACGGTCGTGGCGTTCGTGTGGCGTGCGACATGGTAGGTCAAACGCACCTTGAAGCCGCATTGTCTGCCTATATCTTTGAGTATCTTGTTACAACTGCCGTTGCTCGGAACGGGGAAAACATGACCGTCCCTTGCCAGCCCCTTGTATTTCTCGATGATACGCTTGGGAACGTCCAAAAGGCGGATGTTCGATTCGGTGTTGGTCTTCTTTCTTCGGGTGATTATCCACAGGTTGCCGTCGAAGAATGTTTGCAGGCGGTCGGCGGTGAGGTTCTTCACGTCCGAATACGCCAAACCCGTGAAAACAGAAAAGACGAACAAGTCCCGTACAAGCTCGTGGGTGGCGTTCTTCATCGGTGCGTCCATGAGCGTCTGTATCTCCGTTTGGGTGAGGTAGCCCCTGTCCACGCTTTCGGGAGAGTTGATATATCCCGCAAAGGGATTAAAGGGCAAACGCCCGTCGTTCCTCGCTATGGAAACGATGTGTTTCAACACAATCATGTAGCCCCACACGGTATTGGTGCGGCATTTCTTCTCCGTGCGCAGAAAATACTCGAAGTCGTTGATGAACGTGAGGTTTAGTTCCTTTAATGGAATATCCTCACGCTTGTAGGTATGGGGCAGGAACTCCCGAATATGGTTGCAGACCGTCCGATAACGGGTAAATGTACCCTGCGCCCTGCTGTGCCCGACTTCTTCTCGAACTCGGCGTTGTGCTGCTCGAACAGCTTCAGCAAAGTTTCCTGCTTGACGCCGATACCGAGATAGGCGTCTTTGAGTTTGGCGGCGGTAACATAACCGTCCGTCTGCATTAACTCTTGATAGCGGCGGTTTACCTCCACACGGATTTTATCTACTGCAAGGTTGATTCTCTGCGCTTCGACGCTCTTGCCCGAAGCACGGCTGTTCTTCACATCCCACAAGCGTGGGGGAACGTCCATCTTGCAACTGAACTGTTTAATCTCGCCGTCCACCGTGATACGGCACATCAGAGGCAGGTTGCCGTTCGGCTTCTCGCTGCCTTTCTTCACGTAAAATAATACCTTGAATGTACTTCGCATAACTCACTCCTTTTTTTGGTTACAAAATTAGTTCTTAGTGAGTTACCGACAGCTATGTAAATCAACGCAAAACGCAGAAAAAGAACCTTTTAGCAAGAAATTTGCACCCGTTACGGGAGTAACGAGGTGGTAACTGAACTTCTGCGCCGTTTGGCTTCGAGGTGGTATTTCGTTGGCTCTGTCCCATAGAAAAACAAAGCGTAACGAACGCTCTATCAGCTAATTCGCTACGCTTTGCCCAAATTTACTTTTTCGCTATGTGTTTATTTTATGCAATTTCATAGTTGTCCTCCTTTCTCTATGGCTACTTCTCCACTTTCAATCTTGGAGCCATAATAATAATTGTAATCATATATATTTAATATCCGTTTTTGATAATCTCCATCTTTAAATTCCATAATATAATTCTCTGTCAGGCGACCCAGAAAATCATATTTATAAAACACAGTGATTCCATTAGGCTTTGTTTCTGAGCCCAAACGCAACTCATTTGTATATTTGTAAATATAGAAATGCGTTCCGGATATCTTATGCCTGATATTTTCTATTTTTAGCAAATTAGTTGCAGAGATATCGGATGAAGAGAAATCCTTCACATTCATTCCCAATGCTTCTTCCACTTGATTAAGAGTGGCATTTTCTATCCGTGATATTAACCGTTGACCTTCAGCTCCCCATATCAATACAACGGGCGTTGACTCTTCGTGAAGATATATAGGATTCCCATAACCATCCACAGCCTGCACAGTGTAATGTTTATGCACATAACCATCTCTATCTGTACTAATCTGCTTTATATAAGGTATAGGACCCATATACTGATATACCTCTTTTAAATAAGAGCCGCCTGTCTGTTCTTTTTTACTAGAAACCGGAGATAGTATATGTGCTTCTTCCATCCATTTATATTCCGGTAAAGTTGCAGCATAAACATATTCTGTCAGAGTACTTTTTCCATCGCTGTTTCTACCGGCTATTTGGCTTAACTGCTTATACTTATTATATTGATACGCCTTTTCTATAACAAATGCCGTATTTCCCGATTGAGGATAAAGAGTTTCTATAACAGAGTCGGTCAGATAAGCATGTGTATATGTACGAGTTAAAGTCCCCACTTTTCCTAGCATGAAATTGTCTAAATCTGTACAAAAGAACAACACCATTTGATCAGCTGTTACAAATGAGCCTGGAGTTACCTCTTTGTATCGGTAATTCACCTTCTTTCGCAAACGATCATTGACATCATAGTATTCTTCAGACAACAACTTTCCTCTCTCCATAGAACGACTGCTAAATGGCATTGTATAAGAGTTCCCTTCAAACATAGAATAAAAAGCAAGCTCGTCATAATGAGTATTACCATAAATATCCTCATTATAGTTAGAGTAATGACGCACAATATAACCTTGCGACTTATTATCTTTGTCGAACGCTTCTTCAATTACACAAGAATAACCTACATCCGGTGTATTCAGATTAGTAACTGATGGGAAAAAACCTCCCTTTGATTTGAGATATAACGATATTGCATTCTTAGGATCAGGCTCCTTATCTCCATCCTTAAGAGTATACACCATCTCATTAACAGGAAGACTTTTCAATATTCCACTACTTTTTCCAAATCGGTCACGGGTATTCGAATAGTAATATTGCTTGGCACCAAGCACATTATCTTCATTATCCAGATTGGTAATACGCCGAATACGCAAACCGCCTGCAGTACCACTTTTGTCTGTTAATGACATCAAAGAAGGAGCTACCACTTTTGAATAGTTGTTCAATTCATATTCAAAAACGGCTTTTTCCACCTGTTGGATAAATGACTTCCGTCAAGACTCTGCCAAAGTATATTGCAAACTACTATAAGTCTGAGAAAAATTAGGTATCTCGGCAAAAGCAACACTTCCTCCTGTATAATATCCCCACGAATCGGCAATCGGGCGTACATAATCATTTGGCATACGTTTTTCCGAATTATAAAGAAAACGATATTCAGGTACGCGACCTCCGGTCAAATTCTCAGGTATATTATACCAAGTAAGAAAATAAAATCCATGTGGGTGCCATACATAGTTAGGGATCAAATCCGGATTCCCTGAACGTTCCGTAATTAAAGACAATTTAGTACGATTATTCCTTGCATAGTCAAAATATATAGTTTTCAAAGCCTTGGAGTTCTTTCCTTTCACATAAATACAATGAAGAATTTTATGTTGTAGTTTTGATTTAATCGATTGACGCAATGTTGCCTGATCGGTATTATCAATTTGGTTTCCTAAAAACAGAGTAAATTGATTAGCCGGGTCTTCAAAATTCATGTTATCTATATCCTGACGGTCATAATTTGCATTGTCTTTCCATGCCAAATAACTATCAACAAACTTATCTCCATATCCGTATTCATTGTAATAATTGAATTCCAATATCTCGTTAGGTGTTTTTATAGTCTTTAAATTAACTGGGAAAAGCAGATACCCAGTCATCCCTGAACGCCCACTTTGTATACCACTATAAGTGCATGGTATGTTGGTCACCACTTTCTGTTGGGGTACATAACGAAGATCACACATGATAGCTGAAGTGTCATAACTGAATTCTATTACCCGCTTGTCTACGGTTGTTATTTTGGACAACCTCCAGGTAGTAGCTATTAAATCACTGTTATAGCGGGCATAATAAGGAATACTATATTCAGTAGCGTTGATTCCACCAAATTCATACCTGCATCCATCAGGAGTAATCAGCGTAAATTTATTGAAAAACGATTGTTTCTTGTGCTTGCTCCCCATCTACTTACATCAAGACGTTTTCCGACTTCCGACAAACTAAGAAAGCCTTCCCCATCAACAGGATTAAATTCCACACGTATATCCTGATCAGAAACAACATTCCACTCTCCATTACCGGCATAGTAGAAATTTCCAGAATAACCACAAACACTAAACGAAAATTCGTCAGCAGTTAATTCATAATAATCATTTTCCGTGCTTTGTATATGCATCGTTTCTGCTTTAAACTGTTCATTACTGATATTTTTCAATTTAGAAGCATGTGCATAATAACCCGGAGCATATCCATTTGATTGACATTTCTCATCATACATTCCACGAACAGAACGTGTAATATAGCCGCCTGCTATAAGATTCCATCCAAGTCCAAGACAACCAGACTGGGAATTAGGCTTTACCGAAGCCAAATGATAACTTGCAGCAAGTGATAACGAATAGTTACCAGCTTTCAATTCATAAATAGGCACGGATATATCCGGAACTCCCGTATATAAACTAACTGGAACTTTTCCATATTCTCCCAAACCGGCTATTTCCGGACTGGGTACATTTTTAATAGGTATTTGTTGCTGACCTATACAGTTGAAACTGAATATTGCCAGAAAAACAAATACTGATAGTAGTCTTTTTTTCATATTCTTTGATATATAATAGTTTCTTAAATAAAATCACAATACTAAGAAACTCCCTGCCCGATAAAGTAGCGCGCATATTCCCATGACAGGGAGTTCCCGTTAATTACTTCTCTTACAGATTCATCGCATTAGCACCCAATACGCCTGCCACAGCCGACGCTACCGCGATAACCACCTTCAGGATCATATCCCATACAGATCTCTTCATTGCCATCATTTACCTCCTTTCTTGTTCTGTAAATAGTTTAGTTTACTCTGTGTTTCTTCCGTGTCTTCTGCCGCAAATTCTTTAAATTCCTGCTCGGCATCAAAGCACGGACACGCCTTCATCCACTCTTCCGGTTCTATCTCTCCATTACCGTTCCTGTCCGGCGAGAGATCCCGATGCCCGCACACCCGGCAGCTGGGGAATACCTCCAGCAGCTGATGAATCAGCAGCCGAAGCGTAGCACGCTGTTCCGGTGTCCGGGTGTCTGCCGGGCGTCCCCGACAGTCCAGACCGCCTTCATAGCAGATTCCGATACTGCTGGCATTAAAACCTTTTGCGTGTGCACCGATGCGTTCGACAGGGCGGGTAAGATGCACCGTTCCGTCTTTGCGGATGTAGTAGTGATACCTGTTCCGTTGAAACCACGGCGGCGGTGCATCAGGTCCAAAGCCTCCGGAGAAAGCGTACGATTCCCCTGCGTGGCGGTACAATGCACCACGATCAAATTGATAATTCTCATGTGAATAAGTGATTACTAGTTAGTTAAGTTTCCGATTTAGTTTAGTCGTTCGTTCTTATATTTTGTGTTGTGACGAAAGGTTATACTGTCGGGTCCGGTGCTTCCTCACCACCTCCTTCGCCACCATCGCCGCCACCCGGCTTATTTGTATTTCCACTGCCGGAAGCCGGAGTGTCTGTACGGTCGAAGCGCACACACTTCGCACCGGTCACCAAAGAGCGGGTAGCGGTAGTCCGATCGGGGTTCTTGGTGAAGTTGGGAAGGAAACGGACCGTAAGAGAAGCTTGCGCAGCCGACACTTCTTCCGAAGTCTCCACCCCTTTACCGTTGGATTTCATCACCATGCGGAAAGTCCCGAAACCGTCAAGCGACACGCTTTCCGATGCTTGTAGATGCTGCCCCATCACAGTCACCAGGTTATCAAGCGTATTCTTCACATCACCCGGGGAGAGAGACGAGTAAGCGGCAATCTCTTTAGCAATCTGCGAAGTGCTGATATTAGCCGTGTATATCACACGGGGATGAAACATTTTTTTGTGATTTTTGTCTTCCAGAACAGACTGGAATGACTTGTACAATACTGCCATAATCGTAATAGTTTTTTTGTGTTAATAATTTCGTTTAGTTTTGTCCTCAAGCTTAATGACATTGCAAAGATAGGAGCATTATTCAGACTGACTAATCATTTTTTCAAAGTGCGTTCATAAATTAATTAATTATACTCAGCAGGTAGTGCCCGGGCAATCTGATCTTTCCATTGCTCCCCCGGATGGTATTAAATCCTTTCCAAACAGGGTTTCCAATAGCTCCGAAGTTACTTTTAAGAATAATGGCATATTGTTCGGAAGGCGGAACTTTGTAAAGCCGCAGGTTATCTGTCAGTCCCTGGAAGTTACGCTGCACACCATCGCATGGCGGTTGCAGACAGTCAATATCTTCCTGTGTCACAGCCGTTCTACTTTTCAAATATTTTCCTCCTTCATCTCCTCCTTGAGGAGGGTTAGGGAGGTGGTTTACTTTGTTTTGTATTTATTTTTATTTGTTTTCTTTTGTTTTGTGTACCGATGTTGCAATTTCATCCTCCATTGTTACAGAATCGAGCTTGATGTTACCGTACAGGCGGTCTTGTGATCAGCATCACCGTTTAACGCTTCCGCACATTCGCTATCCAAAGAATCATCCGTACTACTTTTACCGCTCTGAGACGAACGGTATGAGGTGATTTCTTCCGATTCCAGCAGGCAGTAGTCCGGCTCTATCAGCGCACTGCTACGCCGCTTGGTGATGAAAAGATACTGCCGCTGGATGTCGGCGGAAGTCAGGATGTTGTATTGCCGGAAAAGTCCGGCATCAAACAAGCCATATTCCACGGACAGACTGATGATACGCTTCACATCATCCAGTTCCGTACTGTAAAGGCTGTCCACAAGCTCCTCGTAAAATTCGTCACCGACAGAGATATAATACCCTTTCCCGGCATAGATGTACGACAGCGTTTCCACCAGTGTGGCAAAGGCAGAATCACCTTCACGTCTCATAATTCGGCGCACCATCCGATCGTGCATAAAGCTGGTGCTCATGGGGAAATAATCCAGTCCCCGTTTTATTCTTCCCATAGCGTATTCAGTTTTTCTTTTTCTTGTTTCCGTGAGATACTTCTGCCACAACCTGACGGGCATGAAGAATAAGAAGCATCCGCAAAGCGGGGTCTTTCACCTCGGTTATCACCGGATAAGAAACAGGTTTGTTTTCAAATGATGTACATCGTCTCAAATCACGACGCTTGCGGGTGTTTGCCTTGCGACACTCCTTGCAATAATTGTCAAGGGTCCCGGTGCGTTTGTTTGTATAAAAGGCCTCATGCGGTAGCTCCCGTTTGCAGCACCCGCAAATGTGCAGAGATTGATTCATTAAAGGTTCCATATTGATTTTGCGTTTTAAAGTTTTCATGCTTAAATATTTGTTTATGTGATTATCGGACATATAGTTCCTGCATATTGGGGATATATGGCCAGCGTATTGGATCTATAGCTCCTGTATGCAGGATATATAGATGCTGTAAACCGACTCAATATCACTGGTGTTCATCCGATACAGAATCTTCCGGAAGGGGGTGGATGAGGCATTTTACAACCTTTCATAAACTTTTTGCCGTTTTTCATGGTTATTCTATTTTTAATTTATATTTTTGAAACATATTTCTAAGTTTGCTGCTACAAAGATAAAGCAGTTTTCTCACATAAAACAAACGGTTTTAGAAATTAACGCTAAAAAATTATATAACTGACTATCAATGAACGAATAAGAAGTTCCAACATCTTTACACTAATTTAAAACAAGAATAAAATGGATACATTTCTAGATGTTTCGGGAATAGTAAAGCGCGCCAAGCAGGCGCTCAACTTTAAAAAGGACAGTGAACTGGCCAGTTACTTAGGTGTTTCACGTGCAACATTATCCAACTGGTGCGCCAGAAACCGGATTGACTTTCATCTGCTGCTCAACAAAATGAGAGATGTAGACCTCAATTGGCTGCTGGTTGGGAAGGGTACCCCCAGACATCAAACCAAGTTATGCAAAAGCGATTTAGCAAGCGGTGAGGTCCAGATGATTCACAACCCTAAAACAGTAGAGGCGTTGGACGACCGCAGCGTTGCCCTATATGATATTACAGCTGCCGCCAATCTGAAAACGTTGCTCACCAACAAGCGACAGTATATGGTAGGAAAGATACAGATTCCAAGCATTCCCTTATGTGACGGAGCCGTCTACATCAGTGGCGACAGCATGTATCCGATACTGAAATCGGGAGACATCGTAGGCTTTAAAGAGATTAACAGTTTCAGCAACCTTATTTACGGCGAAATGTATCTGGTTTCGTTTACTATCGAAGGAGACGAGTACCTGGCGGTGAAGTATGTGAACCGCTCGGAAAAGGAAGGATGCCTCAAGCTGG
>ENA-OQIG01000371-OQIG01000371.1-human-gut-metagenome-genome-assembly--contig:-NODE-371-length-26629-cov-2.541129_pt1 | contig 26629 bp, 35 predicted proteins | sample MGYA00242576_ERZ504741 | MGnify/ENA primary metagenome ERZ504741 (study PRJEB26092, sample SAMD00036436) | human gut metagenome | host: Homo sapiens | study: EMG produced TPA metagenomics assembly of... | reverse complement strand
AAACCGTTGGTGTTGAACAGCAGGCCCAGGTCGATGTCGCCGTGGGTGACGGTGTAGACCGGTGCACGGGCGTTGATGCGCGCCAGGGCGTTCACGCAGTTTTTCTGCTTTCGCCTGCGACGTCGGTTTTAGTCAGCAGAATACGGTCGGCGTAGCACCTGGGACTGGGCGATGGTGAACTGGTTCATCTGCTCATCGGCATGTACCGCATCCACCAGCGCAATCACGCCGTCCAGCAGGTAGCGCTGGCATAAAATCTCATGGGAGAAAAAGGTCTGAATAATCGGGCCGGGATCGGCCATGCCGGTGCATTCAATCACCAGACGGTCGAACTGAATATTGCCCTTGTCGAGATTATCCAGCAGGTCGAGTAGTGCGTCTTCCAGCTCGTTGGAGCGCGAACAGCAGATGCAGCCGTTGGTCAGTGTTTTGATCTGCGTGGCGCGGTCGCCAATCAGTTGATCATCAACGGAGACTTCGCCGAATTCGTTTTCAATCACGGCAATCTTGTAGCCGTGTTGTTCGTTAAGAATATGGCGCAGCAGGGTGGTTTTTCCCGCGCCTAAAAAACCGGTGAGTAGGGTAACTGCAATCGGTTCATGCTCTCTCCATTAACAACAGCGCATACCGCCTTTACCATCGCCGCCGTAGCGCGCGTTCTGGCGTTCGCGGAAGAATTCTTCATAGCTCATGTACGGCTTATCGGGATGGTTGGTCTTCATATGCTCGACGTAGTTGTCGTAGTCTGGAATGCCAATCAACATCTTCGCCGCCTGGCCGAGATATTTTTTTGCCTGTCCTAAGTTACCAAACATTTTGCCTTCCAGATATGCGTAAAGCCCGGAAGGTCCGGGCTGGGGATTTGCCGGATGCGGCGTAAACGCCTTATCCGGCCTACGATAGACACTTTGTAGGCCGGATACGCGCAACGCATCCGGCAACCGGTTAGTGGTGCGAAGAGATCTTCACGCCGCCTTCCGGGATTGGAACGTACGGTGTTTCTTTGTCAGTACGTTTGTCGCTGTTACGCACCGCAAGCCAGGTTTTGAAACCGTAGAAGATGATGCTGTACACCACAATCAGGAACAGAATACTCAGGCCCGCGTTGGTGTAGTTGTTCACAACGATGTGGTTCATGTTGGCAATCTGCTGTGCCGTCAGGTCAGTACCGTTAGCAATCTTCTCTTTGTACTGGCTTGCCATGTAGAAGAAGCCTTCCATCTGCGGGTTGGTGCTGAACAGTTTCAGGCCCAGCGCCCAGGTGGTGCAGATAAGCAGCCATACAGCCGGAACAACAGTTACCCAGATGTATTGGGTGCGCTTCATCTTAATCAGCACAACGGTGCCCAGTACCAGCGCTACGGCTGCCAGCATCTGGTTGGAGATACCGAACAGCGGCCACAGGCTCTTAACGCCGCCCAGCGGATCGACCACGCCTGATACAGCAGGTAGCCCCACAGACCCACACAGCCCGCAGTACCGATGATACCGGCAGCCAGAGAGTCGGTTTTTTTCAGGAACGGGATGAAGTTACCCAGCAGGTCTTGCAGCATAAAGCGGCCAGAACGGGTACCCGCATCCAGCGCGGTCAGGATGAACAGGGCTTCGAACAGAATACCGAAGTGATACCAGAAGCCCATGTCAGCCATCGGCAGCACTTTGTGGAACACGTGAGCGATACCTACCGCCAGCGTCGGCGCACCACCTGCACGGTTCAGGACAGAAGGCTCACCAATGTCTTTCGCGGTTTGCAGGATCTGCTCTGGCGAAATCACGAAGCCCCAGGAGCTGACTGTCGCTGCCGCGTGTGCGGTAACGTCTTTCAGCTGCGCCATGATGATCGGCGCGTTCTCGCCACCCATTTCATGCAGGTTAGGCATGGTGATGCCAAGGCCAGCAGGCGGGGTATTCATCGCGAAGTAAAGACCCGGTTCGATGATGGATGCAGCAACCAGCGCCATAATCGCCACGAAGGACTCCATCAGCATTGCGCCGTAGCCAATGAAACGCGCGTCGGTTTCATTAGCCAGCAGTTTCGGCGTCGTACCGGAAGAGATCAGCGCGTGGAAGCCAGATACCGCACCACAGGCGATGGTGATGAACAGGAACGGGAACAGAGCGCCTTTCCATAGCGGGCCAGTACCGTCAATGTACTGGGTCATCGCAGGCATTTTCAGTTCCGGGTTCAGCACCACGATACCCAGCGCCAGGCCGACGATAACGCCGATTTTCAGGAAGGTTGCCAGATAGTCGCGCGGTGCGAGGATCAGCCACACCGGCAGCAGTGCGGAAACAAACGCATAGCCAATCAGCGCGAAGGTAATGGTGGTGTCTTTAAAGGTCAGTGCCGGACCCCAGTACGGATCGTGAGCAATCACGCCACCGAAGTAGATAGAGGCAACCAGCAGCACGATACCAATGACAGAGACTTCACCCACACGCCCCGGACGGATAAAGCGCATGTAGATACCCATAAACAGCGCAATCGGTACGGTTGAGCAAACGGTGAAGACACCCCACGGACTTTCGGCCAGGGCTTTAACCACAATCAGCGCCAGAACGGCGAGGATGATGATCATGATTAAGAAACAGCCAAACAGCGCGATAGTCCCCGGAACTGGCCCCATCTCTTCTTTGATCATCTCACCGAGAGATGCGCCGTTACGGCGAGAGGAGATAAACAGCACCATAAAGTCCTGAACCGCACCGGCCAGTACTACCCCCGCCAGCAGCCACAGCCGTGCCAGGCAGGTAGCCCATCTGTGCGGCGAGAACCGGACCGACCAGCGGACCAGCACCGGCGATAGCGGCGAAGTGGTGACCAAACAACACGTAACGGTTGGTCGGAACGTAGTTCAGACCGTCGTTGTTAATAACCGCAGGCGTCGCGCGCGTGGGGTCGAGTTTCATCACCTTCTGGGCGATGTACAGACTGTAGTAGCGATAAGCCACCAGATACACCGACACAGAGGCGACCACGATCCACAGGGCGCTGACGTGCTCCCCCCGACGTAATGCAACTACCGCGAGGCAGAATGCACCGATGATTCCGAGAATCACCCAGGGTATGTGCTTGAATAGTTTTTTCGTATCCATAGTAAAACCTGGCATTTTACTCGTCGTCTTTTGGCTTACAGGTGCGGCAGCTGCGTTCGTTCACCTCTGTCACTTACTGTTGCAAGCTCCCGGGGATTCACTCACTTGCTGCCTTCCTGCAAACCAAATCCATAGAGTAATTTGTTAATCATAGGCCGAAGCGTTCTAGGTTTGCGTTGCGTTTGAGGAGGTAAATTGACCGCTATCCTGCAGTGATGTTGCCAGAGATACGCGCGCGTAAAGTAAGGTAAATAACTGAGTGGTTATTTTAGGGATGTAAGCGGTCAGGAATGGCGGTGAGCGGTTGGGCAAGAATTATTCATCGGTGGATATGTGATTGAGATCACAATAAAAATGCCCCTTCGACGAATGCGTGAAGGGGCTGGAGCTTAAATCGCAGCTTCCATTTCCAGCATCACCGGATGGAACGGCGTTTAAAGTAGATAAGTCCGTGACCTTCTGCACTGAGGATGATGTTTTTAATCTCCACCAGATACACCAGATGTGTGCCAATTGCCTGCACATCGCGGATCTCACCTTCAAGACTGGCCAGCGAACCTTTTAGCACCGGCTGCGCCAGCGGACCTTTTTGCCAGCATGAGAGGCTAAAACGCTCTTCCATCGCCATGCCTGTCATGCCCGCGAAGTGGCGTGCCATCAGTTCCTGCTCATGGTTGAGGACGTTGACGCACAACTTGCCGTTGCCCTGAAAAACCGGGTTCATCGCACTGTTGGCGTTAATGCACACCATCAGCGACGGTGGTGTATCCGTGACCGAGCAGACGGCCGTTGCCGTAATCCCGCATTGTCCGGCGTCGCCCTCGGTGGTGATAATATTTACCGCTGCCGACAGGCTGGCCATCGCGTCACGAAAGCGCAGGCGTTGTTCATCTAATTGCATCTTAACCTCCTGCTGCGTTATTTCAGCAGCTTATCCAGCATGTTGATATCGTCGTTGTTGTGCAGGTGCGGCACAGTCCAGCCGTTCTGGTCGTATTCCGACAGGCAGCGATCAACCATCGCCATCATCTTGTCCATATTGCCGGAGCTTTGTGCCTGGCGCAGACATTGCAGGCGAATCTCATCCTGGCTACCGGAGTAGTTGATTTCATACAGCTCGTGACGACCACCAAATTCGCTGCCAATGGCGTCCCACATCAGTTTGAGGATCTTGATGCGCTGGACGTGATCCATACCATTCGAACCGCGCACATACTTCGCCAGATACTGGTCGATCTGCGGATTGTTCAGGTCACGGGCACTGGAAGGGAGATAGATCAGGCCACTGGTAACGTTGCGTTCGATAATGTTTTTGATCTTCGCGTAGGCCATTGGTGCCAGTACGCGATAGGTTTGCAGTGCGGCATGATCCGGTAAATAAGCCCCGTTGACCCACGGCGTCGCTTCTGAACACATCGAGTCACTCAATGCCCAGAAGGTGTTGCGCCACGCCACCACTTCACCGAGATCGGCTTGCACACCACGGAACTCCAGGGTGCCGGTACATTCGAGAGATTTTTTCAGCAGTGCCGTAATGAAGTCGAGTTTCACTGCCAGGCGCACACAGGCTTGCAGCGGATACATACGGGCAAAACCGCCTTCCATCGTCCAGCGACGACAGCGATCGAAATCGCGGTAGATCAGTACGTTTTCCCATGGGATCAGCACGTTATCCATCACCAGAATCGCATCGTTCTCATCGAAGCGGCTGGAGAGCGGGTAGTCGTACGGCGAGCCGGTAGCACCCGCGACCATCTCATAAGAGGCGCGGGAGATTAATTTCACGCCATCGGCATCCATTGGCGCAACGAACATCAGTGCGAAGTCCGGGTTTTCGCCCATCACTTGTGCCGAGCCGAAGCCAATCATGTTGTAGTGAGTCAGCGCCGAGTTGGTGGCAACCACTTTCGCACCGCTGACGATAATCCCGGCGTCAGTCTCTTTTTCCAGCTTGATGTAAACGTCTTTCACTTTATCGGTCGGCAAATGACGATCGATCGGTGGGTTAACAATCGCGTGGTTAAAGTAGAGGCCAGTTTCCTGAATACGGGTGTACCAGTTACGGGCGTTCTGCTCGAACTGACCGTAAAAGCCCGGATTCGCGCCCAGTGCGCAACCGAAAGCGGCTTTGTAGTCTGGGGTACGGCCCATCCAGCCATAGCTCAGGCGTGACCACTCAGCGATGGCGTCGCGTTGCTGGCGCAGGTCGTCGGCACTTTTCGCCACGCGGAAGAATTTATGGGTATAGCCGCCGCTACCGGTGTCGGTGTTCCAACACAGAGAGTCCTGCATCTCCGGTTTGTGTAGCGCGTCGTACAGTTGGGCAACAGACGCTGCCGCATTACGAAATGCCGGATGAGTGGTGACGTCTTTCACTCGCTCGCCATAGATATAGATCTCGCGACCATCCTGCAGGCTTTTCAGATACTCTTCCCCGGTGAACGGACGTTGGGTACTGGCGCGGAAATCTTCTGGTTTCATATCGACCTCTACAGTATTAATCGGAATACGATTGTTAATTTTGTGTGTTGTTTTTGTTATTCAATTGAAGCTTGCAGGGGCGATTACGGGAAGAGACTTTTGGGACAATGGCTGGTACTTTTCAGGTCGGGTACGGTTTTGTGATCGAGGTCGCTTTTAGCGATTTTTAACGTTACTAAATCCCCTTGCTCCAGGCGGAGAAAGGGGAATAGCAGGTGGTGCCTGGTTTCCCGTTAAGGCTAAGGGAATTTCACGTCACAGGTACTTTTTTGGCACGATAAGCACTGGGCGAGCAACCGACTAAGCGATTAAAAAAGCGCGCAAAATAAGCCGGATCCTTAAAACCGAGTTGCCAGGCAATATTGTTCACGGCGTTATCAGAAAACAGCAGCAGCCGCTTGGCTTCTCGTAGCTGCCTGTCGAAAATCAACCGTTTTGGCGGACGGTTGGCAAAGCGGCGGCAGATGTCCGTGAGGCGTGATTCGGTGATATGCAGTTCGTTAGCGTAATCCGGTACTGTCCAGTGCTGATGAAAATGGCTTTCAATAAGCATATGAAAACGCTGGAACAGTTTTAATTCTCCGCGCATTCCGCTGGCGGCATGGTCGTCGAGTTTTGCGTTACGCAGCAGTAGGGTGAACACTGCCTGTGCCAGTAACGTCAGGGTGTGTTCCCGTCCAGGCAGTTGTTCTACCGATTCCCGCTCTATCAGTTGCCAATAGTGTTCCAGCGCCGCCAGTTCGTCGGGTTTATCTGCCAGTGACAGGCAAATCCCCGGCAGGCCGAAGGTTTCCCGAGTGCCCGGATAAAGAACTTCCAGCAGGGGCCAGATCAGATCTTCCCGTACCGTCAATACATGACCGTCAGCATCAGACTCCGTAATAAACGCATGAGGTACTGACGGCGGCGTCAGGACAAACAGGGGCGCTTCCACCGAGTAGCGATGATCGTCAAGCTGTAGCTCAATCTGTCCGCTATTGAGGAAATGCATCTGAAAGTACTGTTCGTGGCGATGTGGCAGCATATGGCGGCCAAAAAAGGCCGCCATGCGGGCGAACGACTGATAATGCACATCGTCCGTGCCCAGGCTTTCATCGTACTCTTTGCTGATATCAATATTGGCAATCTGACGGTCACACATCGTCGTTCCTTACGGGGTCGCTCGCGGACGGGAGGACTGCATTGGAATCGCCCAGATAATCCCCGCACCAATCACCAGCAGCGTGGCAACAAACCACAATCCACTGTTAAAGCTGCCGGTCAGATCTTTCAACCAGCCGATCATAAACGGACTTAACGCTGAACCAATGTTGCCAGTGGCGTTGATCACCGCAATACCGATCGCTCGTGCCCGCAGGCTGATGGACTGATCCGGTGTTGTCCAGAAAATCGCCATTGCGCTGAATGATCCGGTCGAAGCCATAATGATCCCCAGCATCTGGATCATGTTGTGATCAGTTGCCGAAGCCAGTAACCAACCAGCGGCAGCGAACAAATAAGGAAGGGCGGTGTGATGCCTTCGTTCCTGGCGGCGATCTGAGTGACGGCTCCAGTAGATCATCCCGAGAATGGTACAAATCTGCGGTACGGCGGCCAGCAGGCCGATGGTGATATTACTGCTGCCTGATTAAAGCTTTGCAGGATCTGCGGTGTCCAGATGCTGATCGCACTAAGTGTGTTGGTCAGGCAGAAATACGCCAGGGTATACATCATCACCACCGGAGTGAAGATCTCCCGCCACATACTGCGTTGTTGCATGGCGTGGTGGCTGATGGCTCCCTCTGGCTGAACCAGCGTCAGACGATCGTTATCCATCATCTCTTGCAGGCATTTTTTGTCTTCTTTCGTCAGCCACTTAGCTTTGTCCGGTGAGTCATCAAGCCAGAACCACACCATGACGCCGAGTAATACCGACGGGAAGCCTTCCAGCAAAAACAGCCACTGCCAGCCTTTTAATGCCATTACGCCATCCAGCGACAAAATGTAGCCGGAAACGATCGAGCCCAACGCTGTCGTTACCGGCATTGCTACCATAAACAAGGCGTTGGCACGGGCGCGGAAATAGGCCGGAAACCAGAAGGTTAAATACAGCAGAATGCCAGGCAGAAAGCCGGCTTCGGTAATGCCAACCAGTATACGCAGTACGTATAAGCTGGTGGGGCCAGTGGCAAACATGGTGGCAGTAGAGGCGATGCCCCAAAGCACCATGATGGTGGCGATCCAGCGCCGTGCACCGACAATACTCAGCATAATGTTGCTGGGAATGCCGAAGATGACGTAAGCGGCGTAGAACAAGGTGGTAGCGAGGCCAAACATGGTGGCGCTCAGACCGAGGTCGCGTCCCATCGTGAGTCCGGCAAAGCCGATGTTGATGCGATCAAGGAACGAGAAGATAAACAGCACGAACAGAAAGACGATCAGGCGGCGAAATAGCTTCTTAATAACCGCCTGTTGTCCGGCAGTCAGCGCTTTATGCTGATTCGCCGGATCGATACTCTCCGGTATGGCAGGTGAGGTGTCGCTCATTTTACTTCCTCTAATGGGATTTTTGTAGGGTACGACAAGGTTTATGGCGGATGCGCACAAACGCCTTATCCGGTCCGCGATTTGGTACGGCTTTTTGCCGGATGCGGCGTAAACGCCTTATCCGGCCTACGGTTTGGTGCGAGTGTAGGCCGGATAAGCGCAGCGCATCCGGCATTAATACACGTCGGCTTAATCGCTGTAGCCTGCGCACCAAACCGTGCTGCCAGCGCTTCGGCGGCGCGGGCGAGCAGGGTGGTGTCAACGCCGACGGCGACAAACAGCGCGCCCAGTTCCAGATAGCGTTTTGCCAGTTGCTCATTGGCGATCAGGATCCCCGGCGCTTTGCCCGCTTCGCGGATCTGCACGATCGCCTGCTCAATCGCGGCCTGTACTTCCGGGTGCTGAGGATTACCGGCATAACCCATATCGCGCTCAGATCCGCCGGGCCGATAAACACGCCGTCGACCCCTTCCACGTCCAGAATCTGCGGTAAGTTCTTCATTGCCTCACGCGTTTCGATCTGCACCAGCACGCACATTTGATCGTTGGCTTTTTGCAGGTAATCAGGAATGCGATTCCAGCGCGAGGCTCGGGCCAGCGCACTGCCCACACCGCGAATACCGGCGGGGGGATAACGGGTGGCGCGTACCGCTTCACGGGCTTCGTCAGCGTTTTGTACCATCGGCACCAGCAAGGTTTGTGTGCCGACGTCCAGCAGTTGTTTGATTTGCACCGGATCGTTCCACGACGGACGTACTACCGGCTGGCTGGGGTAGGGCGCAATCGCCTGTAGCTGGGTGAGCACGGTTTGCACGTTATTCGGCGCGTGCTCACCGTCGATCAATAACCAGTCGAATCCTGCTCCGGCCAGTAACTCCGCGCTGTAGCTGCTGCTCAGCCCCAGCCATAATCCGATCTGCGGGCGGCCTGCTTTCAGCGCCGCTTTAAAACTGTTTTCCATCGTTCTCTCCTTAGACAAAGCGGCAGCTAATGGAACCCATGTTGCCGTAATCGACGTGGAAGGTGTCGCCCTTACGCGCCGGAACCGGGCGGGTGAACGAACCACCGAGAATGATTTGCGCGTTCCAGTTGTACGTCATAGGGTGCGAGTTTGTTCGCCAGCCAGGCCACGCCGTTTGCCGGATGATTCAGCACACCAGCGGCGACGCCGGTTTCTTCAATCACGCCATTGCGATACATCAGGGCGGAGATCCAACGCAGATCCAGTTCGTCTGGTTTGATCGGACGACCGCCGAGGATCACTCCGGCGTTGGCGGCGTTATCAGAAATGGTGTCGAACACTTTGCGCGGGCGCTGGGTTTCCGGATCGATGTTGTGGCAGCGAGCGTCGATCAGCTCCAGCGCCGGGATCACATAGTCCGTGGCGTTGTAAACGTCGAACAGCGTGCAGTTTGGCCCACGCAGCGGTTTTGCCAGCACGAAAGCCAGCTCCACTTCAATGCGCGGCACGATAAAGCGATCGGTCGGGATATCGCTGCCATCGTGGAAGAACATGTCATCCAGCAGGGCACCGTAATCTGGTTCGCTGATCTGCGAGCTGGCCTGCATTGCTTTCGAGGTCAGACCGATTTTGTGGCCTTTCAGCGTACGGCCTTCGGCAATTTTCAGGCGGACCCATTCGCGCTGTACGGCGTAGGCGTCTTCGATGGTGATCTCCGGGTAATCCAGCGAGATCGCGCGGATCTGTTCGCGCTGCTTTTCTGCCTGATCCAGACGCTGGGCGATCAGGGTGTGGGTGTGTTTATCGAACATGGCGATATCCTGTGGCATTGCCGGATGCGGCTGCGCCTTATCATCCGGCCTGGAAGCTGGTGCAAATTTATTTAAACAACGCGTGTACGTTGTTCTGTTTGAAATTCAACGTCGGGTGCAGCTCTGCAATCTCAAATGAAAGCGCCAGGTAACGGCTCTCCATCAGTGAGGCGAAGTGCGTTTTAATCAGATCAAACAGCATTTCGCCTACTTCCTGACGGCTTTCCAGACTGCGCCCGCTGCCGATTTTTAGCGTCATATGCACAAAGGCGTAATCGTGCTTGCCATCAGCCATTTGCCAGGTATCGATCCAGTGTGCCCGGCTACGTATTCCCCCAAGCGGAAAAATCCCCGTCGCCGCCAGTGCGGTGTTAACACTGGCAAACAGCTCAGGTAAGCGGGCTTCTTGACGAATATTTTCAGTACATTCCACGATAAAGTGCGGCATAAAACGTCCTTACGCGGCAGCGGGAAAACAGCGTTAACCTGACCGGTGCCAGAGCTTGGGAACAGCTCGGTAATAAACTCCACCTTGCCGTCGTATTTATCCCAGCCGAGCATCCCCAGCAGCATCACCGTGTCGTGCATATTGCCTTCGCCGTAGCAGTAGTCGGCGTACTCCGGCAGCATATTGCAGAACTCTTTGAACTGGCCTTCGCGCCACAACTTCACCACGCGCTCGTCCATCTGGCGGTCGAACTCGCGGGTGTAGCTGTTCATCCCTTCTTCTGCACGCTGATCGTCAATAAAGCGGTGCGATAACGAACCGCTGGCAAGGACCGCCACGGTGCCGTCGTACTGTTCGATCGCTTTCAGAATCGCTTCGCCCAGCTTGCGGCTGTCGGCAAAATCGTGAACCGTGCAGAAAGCCGAAATGGAGACCACTTTGAAGTGCTTGTCTTCATTCATGTAGCGCATCGGCACCAGCGTGCCGTATTCCAGTTTCAGGCTGGGAATGTTGTGCGCTTTTGCCCGCACGCCGAGCTTTAAGGCTTCATCGGCAATAAGCTGCCCCAACTCCGGGTTGCCCTCGTAGTTGTAGGTCATGTCACGAATAAAATGCGGCAGCTCGTTGCTGGTGTAGACGCCTTCAAAATGGTCTGCACAGTTGATGTGATAAGCACTGTTGACCAGCCAGTGAGTATCGAAAACAATAATGGTATCGACGCCCATTTCCCGGCAACGCTTGCTGATCTCTTTATGCCCGTCGATCGCGCCTGGCGGCAACCGTGGTTTTTTCCTGGCAGTTCAGAGAGATACATCGACGGTACGTGCGTGATCTTGGCGGCTAACGCTAACTTACCCATATCAGACTCCCCATTTCGGAATTGGATGGTCGCCCATGGAAATGCAGACGTTCTTCATTTCCGCGAACACTTCGAAGCTGTACTCACCGCCTTCACGCCCGGTGCCGGAGGCTTTTACGCCGCCAAATGGCTGGCGCAGGTCACGCACGTTCTGGGTGTTGACGAACACCATGCCAGCTTCAATGCCACGCGCCAGGCGTAACACTTTGCTGACATCCTGTGTCCAGATGTACGACGCGAGGCCGTACTCCACGTCGTTTGCCAGACGTAAGCCTTCGGCTTCGTCTTTAAACGGCAGCAGGCAGGCGACCGGCCCGAAAATCTCTTCCTGGGCGACTCGCATACGGTTATCAACGTCTGCCAGCACGGTTGGGCGCAGGAAGTTGCCGCCTTTCAGGTGCGCAGGCAGGTCGGACGGTTTATCCGGGCCGCCCGCCAGCAGGGTTGCGCCTTCTTCAATGCCGAGACGGATATAGCCGGAGACTTTTTCCCAGTGCTGCTGGCTAATAAGCGCGCCAACCTGGGTATTCGGATCGTTCGGATCGCCCACGCGCAGACGGTTGGCGCGTTCGGCAAAGCGTTTAACGAATTCCGGGTAGATGCTTTGCTGAATAAAGATGCGCGAACCGGCGGTGCAGCGTTCGCCGTTGATCGAGAAGATGGTGAACAGGGCGGCGTCCAGCGCGCGTTCAATATCAGCATCTTCAAAAATCAGCACCGGCGATTTACCGCCCAGTTCCATGGAGTATTTTTTCAGCCCGGCGTTTTTCATGATGTTGCGCCCGGTCGCCGTACCGCCGGTGAACGACACGGCACGCACGTCATGATGACGGACCAGCGCATCGCCTGCGGTTGCGCCGTAGCCCTGTACCACGTTCAGCACGCCCGCCGGAATACCAGCTTCCAGCGCCAGCTCACCCAGGCGGTCAGCGGTCAGCGGGGAGAGTTCCGACATTTTCAGTACCGCGGTATTGCCCAGCGCCAGACACGGCGCGACCTTCCATGTGGCGGTCATAAACGGTACGTTCCACGGCGATACCAGCGCACAAACGCCCACCGGCTGCACCAGCGTGTAGTTGAGCATCTTGTCGTCAACCGGATAGGTCTTGCCGTTCATCTGCTGGCAGACTTCCGCGAAAAATTCAAAGTTGTGGGAAGCGCGTGGGATCAACACATTTTTGGTCTGATGGATCGGCAGGCCGGTGTCCGCGGTTTCCATCGCGGCGATCTCTGGCACGTTCTGGTCGATCAGATCGCCCAGACGGCGCATCAGGCGCGCACGCTCTTTCATTGGCAGATTGGCCCATTTCGGGAACGCCTCTTTCGCTGCCGCTACCGCCTGATTGATCTCCGCTTCACCGCCAGAGGCCACATCCGCCAGCACTTCACCCGTTGCCGGATTGGTGGTCTGGAAGTAGTCGTTACCTGCAACATTTTTGCCGTTGATCCAATGATTTACTTTTTTCATTTCGCTGTTTCCTCACTCACAATTCGGTTCACCAGGCAGCCCACGCCTTCTACTTCCACCACTACTTCATCGCCAGGCACCACGTCAGATAAGCCTTTTGGTGTGCCGGTGGCGATCATGTCGCCCGGATTCAGGGTCATAAATTCGCTTAAGTAGGCGATCAGGAAGGGCACGCTGAAGATCAGATCGGCGGTGGTGCCTTGCTGGCGTAACTCGCCGTTGACGAAGGTGCGAAGGGTCAGATTATGCGGGTCCGGGATCGCCTCTTTCGGCACGATGGTTGAAAGCATCGGCGTCAGTCCGTCGCGGCTTTTTACCCGCAGGTTAGGGCGGTAGTAGTTTTCCAGATAGTCGCGAATGGCGTAGTCGTTACACACGGTGTAGCCCGCGACATAATCCATGGCATCGGCTTCGCTGACGTTACGCGCTGTTTGCCAATAACTACCACCAGCTCCGCTTCATAGTGCATGTATTCAATATTGTTTGGACGCACGGAGGTCTGGTTATCGCCAGTGAGGGTATTTGGCGCTTTCAGGAACACCAGCGGTTCTTCCGGTGGCTTAAATTCCAGTTCGCTGCGTGGTCGGCGTAGTTCAGGCCGAGGGCAAACAGCGTGCCGTGCGGGTGTGGCTGCGTTGGGAAGCTCTTGCGCGTGGTCACTTCACGTTCGTCCACTACCGGATTTTCCAGCGGCGGGAAACCTTCTGCGAGAACACGAACGCGATCGCCTGGCTGTATTTCCACGCGCGCCTGTGGCGTGCCGAGCAGAATGGCATCGCCTGGATTCAGTGTGGCAAATTCGCTCAGGCGCTCAGCAACTGCGCGGCGTTACGTTGTAAATCGGCGGTATTCCAGTGATCGGCAGGACGCCCGTTGATCTCGGTATAGATGGTCAGATTATCGACATTGCTGAGAGCCACGGTTTCGCCAATGGGGCAGAATCCATCACGACATTTGCTTTGATTGCCGGGCGGTAAAAGCTCTCTTCCGGCAGGCTGACGTCGTTAGCCAGCGCATATCCGGCGATGTACTCTGCCGCATCTTCTTCACGTACTTTCGTCGCCGTTTTTCCCACAATCAGCGCAACAGTCGCACCGCTCAGTACCTTTTCACCCTGTGGAAAGGGAATCGGTTCACCGCAACCAATCACCGTATTGCGCGGTTTAATAAACCAGACGCAGTTTTAGGCGGGGCTTTGTAGGGGGATTGCTGGAACGCTTCCTGCCATGCATCAAGTTGGCTGCGATGGTTCAACGCTACGGCGAAGATAGTGCCTTTCATTACCACTCCTCGGATTCGATCATCTTAATCATTAATATGTTAATGATTACTTTTATTCCCGATTGCGTAGTTTGGCAAAAGTAAGTGATGTAAATGTGATCTAATTAACAAACTATTTACATTTAAAGATAATAAAATATTAAATATCAGTAAGTTAATAAAATATCATCAATTTTGATAAAATCAGGAATTGCAGGGGCAGCGCAGTCCCGGTAACGTGACGATTAACTGTTTCTATATTAATGATTTTGAATTTTTCAGGGGAAAGATAATGCACGACTCACTAACCATTGCGTTGCTCCAGGCGCGAGAAGCGGCGATGAGTTATTTTCGCCCAATCGTTAAACGGCATAATTTGACTGAGCAACAGTGGCGCATCGTGCGTATTCTGGCGGAAAGCCCATCAATGGATTTTCACGATCTGGCGTATCGCGCCTGCATTTTGCGCCCAAGCCTGACCGGGATCCTCACGCGGATGGAACGCGACGGTTTAGTGTTGCGATTAAAGCCGATCAATGATCAGCGGAAGCTCTATATCTCGCTAACTAAAGAGGGGCAGGCGCTGTATAACCGCGCTCAGACACAGATTGAAGAAGCCTATCGGCAGATTGAAGCTCAGTTTACTGCCGAGAAAATGCAACAGTTAACCCATCTGTTAGAGGAATTTATTGCTCTGGGCAATTCCCGACAAGAAGCCATCCCGGGCGATAATGAATAACTTTTTAGTATCTGATAACCAGCGCCTGGTTTTTCCATGGATGGCGGGTTACACCTTTTCATAAAGTTTTTGCTTTCCAGGCCGAAAATCTTGCATCGGTCCACAGGAAAGAGAAACCATGTTAAAACGTATCAAGATCGTGACCAGCTTACTGCTGGTTTTGGCCGTTTTTGGCCTTTTACAACTGACATCAGGCGGTCTGTTCTTTAATGCCTTAAAGAATGACAAAGAAAATTTCACTGTTTTACAAACCATTCGCCAGCAGCAATCCACGCTGAATGGCAGCTGGGTCGCGTTGTTGCAGACGCGTAACACCCTCAACCGCGCGGGTATCCGCTACATGATGGATCAGAATAATATTGGTAGCGGTTCAACCGTTGCTGAGCTGATGCAGAGTGCCAGTATTTCGCTGAAACAGGCGGAAAAAAACTGGGCGGATTACGAAGCGTTGCCGCGTGACCCGCGTCAGAGCACCGCCGCAGCGGCAGAGATCAAACGTAATTACGATATTTATCACAATGCGCTGGCGGAGCTGATCCAACTGTTAGGTGCAGGCAAAATCAACGAGTTCTTTGATCAGCGACTCAGGGATATCAGGACGGTTTCGAGAAGCAGTATGTGGCTTACATGGAGCAAAACGATCGGCTCTATGATATCGCCGTCAGCGATAACAATGCCTCCTACAGCCAGGCGATGTGGATTCTGGTGGGCGTGATGATCGTCGTACTGGCGGTCATCTTCGCCGTCTGGTTCGGTATTAAAGCCTCGCTGGTAGCGCCAATGAATCGCCTGATTGACAGCATTCGTCATATTGCAGGCGGCGATCTGGTGAAACCGATTGAGGTGGATGGCTCTAATGAGATGGGGCAACTGGCAGAGAGTTTGCGCCATATGCAGGGAGAGCTGATGCGTACCGTCGGTGATGTGCGCAACGGGGCCAATGCCATCTATAGCGGTGCCAGCGAAATCGCTACCGGCAATAACGATCTCTCTTCGCGCACCGAGCAACAGGCCGCTTCGCTGGAAGAGACGGCAGCCAGCATGGAGCAACTGACCGCAACGGTGAAACAGAACGCCGAGAATGCGCGCCAGGCCAGCCATCTGGCGTTAAGTGCTTCTGAAACGGCGCAACGCGGCGGCAAAGTGGTAGATAACGTGGTGCAGACTATGCGCGATATTTCCACCAGTTCGCAGAAAATCGCCGATATTATCAGCGTAATTGACGGCATTGCCTTCCAGACCAATATTCTGGCTTTGAACGCGGCGGTTGAGGCTGCGCGTGCGGGTGAGCAAGGGCGCGGTTTTGCGGTGGTCGCGGGAGAAGTGCGTAATCTGCCCAGCGTAGCGCCCAGGCGGCTCGTGAAATTAAAAGCCTGATTGAAGACTCGGTGGGGAAAGTGGATGTTGGCTCTACGCTGGTCGAAAGCGCCGGGGAAACAATGGCGGAGATTGTCAGTGCTGTGACCCGCGTGACGGACATTATGGGCGAAATAGCTTCTGCTTCTGATGAGCAGAGCCGTGGTATCGATCAGGTTGCTTAGCGGTTGCTGAGATGGACCGGGTAACTCAACAGAACGCTGCGCTGGTGGAGGAGTCTGCCGCTGCCGCCGCCGCGCTGGAAGAGCAGGCCAGTCGCCTGACCGAAGCTGTGGCAGTGTTCCGGATTCAGCAACAGCAGCGTGAAACATCGGCTGTGGTAAAAACCGTGACGCCAGCTGCGCCGCGTAAAATGGCCGTGGCAGATAGCGAGGAGAACTGGGAAACATTTTAATCGCCATGAAAATGCCCGATAAGCAAAATGTTATCGGGCATAAGGAGATTAATCTTTACGTGGGTCGTTGATCGGCTGACGAACCAGGAAGATGTACGCCAGTGCCCCCGCTGCGGTGACGCAACCGCAGATGATTAGTGCCAGACGGAATGAGTGGGTGGTATCAACAATAAAACCAGTAATGATCGGCGCAAAAGAGGCGCAGATGAAGCTGGCAAAGTTCTGGATACTGCCCACCGACGCAGTCATGCGAGAAGCAACTGCGACGTGGATCAAGCCCCAGCAGGATGTTCCGGCAAAGTGAATACAGAACAGTGCCATGCCAATCAGCAGAACCGCTGTCATGGATGTTGTCGCTTGCGGTACGACCAGCGTAAAGGCGGCAGAACAGAACATCCCGGCAATAATGCAGATCTTACGGCTTTTAATCGGAGCCATTCCCCCTTTGACCAGCCAGTCAGTAACGTAACCGTTGACCAGCATCCCGGCAGCCCCAAACAGGAAAGGGATAGCCGCCATCAACCCTGTGCTTTTTAAATCCAGGTTATAGGCTGTTTGCAGGTAACCAGGAAGCCAGGCCAGATACAGCCACGCAGTGTAGTTGATGCCACTGAATCCGAGCATCATTCCCCACATTGTACGGTTACGGAACAGGCTGCGCCATTCGGCAAAACTGAGCGGATCTCGGCGGGCATTGACGCTACCTGCATTGAGATAAGCTTGCTCAACGGCAGTCAGTTCTACGTGCTCGCGGTTGCGATAGAGCATATACCAGCCGATGGCGAGAAAAATCCCCAGTACACCAATGGTAATAAACATCCCGCGCCAGCCCATCACCAGCATCATCGCCGCCAGAATCGGTGGGCTTACGGCAACGCCAATGGTAGAAGCTGCGTTGAAGAAGCCCATCGGGCGTCCGCGCTCTTTGATGTTGAACCAGTCGTTAATGACTTTTACACCGCATGGGTTCATCGGCGCTTCACCAATCCCCATACCGATACGCACCAACACGAACTGCGTAAAGCTGTGCACCATGCCAGACATGGCCTGGAACAGTGACCAGAAGAACATCCCCAGTCCCAGCATCAGGCGTGGGCCTTTACGATCCAATAGTGGGCCGCAAGGAAGTTGCGCAATGCCGTAAGCGAGTGAAAACACGGAGAGCAAAGCGCCGATTTCGGTGGCACTTAACCCCAATTCTTCACGAATCGTTAAATTTGCTACCGACAGCGAACTGCGGTCGAGATAATTGATTACCGCCGCAAAAAATAATAACAACATGGCGGTGGTTTGAATGCGTTTAATTCGGGTACTGCGTTGAACTAATCCATCTGGTGGCACGGGAATATCTGCCGACGAAGATGGAGTAAATGAAGAACGCGGATCGAGGGTGATATTTTCTTTTTCCACGCCGGACTCCTGTATTTATAATTTTAATTGTTTACGTAATTGTGCATTACGCAAGGTTGACATTAACGGCAGGTTAAAGTTTTAGGACCTTACTACCGCTCACAAAAACATTTTTAGTCGACTGATTGTGAGCATAGGTAAGCGGGAATTTCCCGGTATTTATCTTTTGATAAAACCGTGCACCCGCTAATAGTTTGCTGTTTTTAATCCGTTACTTAATTGAGCATAACGCGTGTTCTCATTAATGGATCGAATTATTGATTGTTTAGCTGAATTCAAATGGTTACGGAGCGCAAGGGTGACATCAAGGTCACTGCGGCAAATCAGAGCGCTGAGAATGGTCATATGCTCATCGACGGCAATGATATTGCGCTGTTTAAGATCGCTTTCGTCCCATTGATAGTGAAAATGAAAGATGACTGAGATGATCTCAAGCGATTGATCAAAAAAGATATTGTCGGCAGCTGAAAGCAGTAAGGAGTGAAAATCTCTGTCAAGTTGCGAGAACATGCGAAAGCTATTGCCGATGTTGTCACGCAGTAGCCGATGACGTTCGAGCATGGTTTTCGCCTGCAGCCAGCGGGGATCATGATCAGGCAGGTTGAGAAAGTGCTGAAGTGAATGTGTTTCGAGCATTTCGCGTAGCTCAAACAGCTGCTCGGCGTAGGATTGATCGAATTGCTTCATGCTCCACTGGCCGCGCTTTTCGCTGTGAATAAGATTATAACGGCCGAATTTTAAAAGATATTCTCTTACTACAACCGGGCTGACACCCGCGGCCCGAGCCAGTTGCAGTTCAGAAAACGTTTCCCCTGGGCGTAACTGGCGCTGGTTTATCATCGTGAAAAAAGCCTGCTCAAACACTTTGTTTTGTTCACTCATTGAAGCGGTAGTACAGGCGAAACCGTCATCGTGGTCAGGTTTACGCGCAATAACATAGTCGTTTCCAACCTGCGTCAAGACGCCGCATTCGCGTAAGTGGCTGAGAATATGACGCACTGTGTGCGGCTGATGTTGTACATTTCCGCCAGCGCACTTTGCGATGGAAGTGGGGAAGGGATATGACCCCGCGCCATATCATCAATGACCTGGTTAATCACATTGTGGCGTAAATTTTGTGAACGACTCATATTTTCCTCCTTGTGAGTCCATTAAAACCCGATTTAAAACATTTTTATGCATGTGTTTTCACAAAACAGATTTTCCGTTCCGCTGCCATTTTTCATTTTCATTGATATCTAAGGCAACAAAAAGTGGAGAGCCGAATCATGTCTACGATGAATGTTTTAATTTGCCAGCAGCCGAAAGAATTAGTCTGGAAACAACGCGAGATACCTATTCCGGGTGACAATGAAGCATTAATAAAAATTAAGTCTGTCGGGATTTGCGGTACCGATATTCATGCCTGGGGTGGAAATCAACCATTTTTTAGTTATCCACGTGTTTTAGGTCATGAAATATGTGGGGAGATTGTTGGGCTGGGTAAAAATATTGCTGATCTTAAAAATGGTCAGCAAGTTGCTGTGATCCCTTATGTTGCCTGTCAGCAATGCCCGGCGTGTAAAAGCGGGCGTACCAATTGCTGTGAAAAAATTTCAGTCATTGGCGTGCATCAGGATGGCGGTTTTAGTGAGTATTTGAGCGTGCCGGTGGCGAACATTTTGCCCGCAGACGGTATTGACCCGCAGGCGGCAGCTTGATTGAACCTTTCGCTATTAGCGCTCATGCGGTGCGTCGCGCAGCCATTGCTCCCGGCGAGCAGGTGCTGGTGGTCGGGGCGGGGCCAATCGGTCTGGGCGCGGCGGCAATCGCTAAAGCCGATGGCGCACAGGTGGTGGTGGCGGATACCAGTCCGGCGCGCCGTGAACATGTGGCAACGCGTCTGGAATTACCTTTACTGGACCCGTCAGCCGAAGATTTTGACGCGCAGCTACGGGCGCAGTTTGGTGGTTCGCTGGCGCAGAAAGTGATCGACGCGACAGGTAATCAACATGCGATGAATAACACCGTGAATTTGATTCGTCACGGCGGCACGGTGGTATTTGTCGGCCTGTTTAAAGGTGAGTTGCAGTTCTCCGATCCGGAATTCCATAAAAAAGAAACGACGATGATGGGTAGCCGCAACGCCACGCCGGAAGATTTTGCTAAAGTCGGTCGACTGATGGCGGAAGGAAAAATCACTGCTGACATGATGTTAACCCATCGCTATCCGTTCGCCACGCTGGCAGAAACCTACGAGCGCGATGTGATTAACAATCGTGAGTTGATTAAGGGTGTAATTACTTTCTGATAAGGCGAGATTATTAAAGTTGCCATGCAGCGTCCGGGGAAGTGTTGGGCGCTGTTTTTTTTCTGTTTCTCAATGATGTTTTGTAGGCCGGAGAAGATGTGTAGGTCGCACCTTATGCGACCTACACATCAGTCAGAAATTACCCTTCACGTTCCACAACTTTAATTTCCACCATGCCGATCCCGAGCTTACGCGGCGAGTGTCCGAGGATATTCCCTTCGTTGGTTGAGACAGGTTCCGGCGGCACAATTACCAGTGTGTCGGCATCGGTTGGGTTATCGAAATGCAGTGTGGTGGTGGTCACTTCATTGCCCAGCACAAGAGTTTGTTCTTCATTGCCTACGCGTACCGGAATAGGACGGCTGGCGTTATTGCCGTATGCTTTGGCGGTAATCACCAGGTCAAATTTCTTCGGCAGCGGATGCTTGTACTCGATTTTTACTTCATCGCCCAGCTGCGCGTTGGACCAGCGGCCCCACGACTCTGGACGGGAAATCCCACTAAACTGTTTCACCTCTTCTGGCGCACCGGCGACGTTGAAGATGAAACTGTCGGCTTTGTAGCGAATATCGTTATCAACAATTTTCAGCGTATCGACATTGCCTTTATAACGCGCCATGTCGATGACCGTATCTTTAAATGCCGTTTTGCCCTGCCATGTTGTTTTGTCAACATGCTGAACAATTTGCTGACCGCTAAGCTGCCCTTGCGAGACACACCAGTCGGTGGAGAGTGCCAGTTCCGGAGCCCAGAGTTGTGCCATCTTATAGCAACGGTCAACCCAGACGAAATTGTCGCGTGGAGCGAAATCGGCCAGCTGGAAACGCAGCGGTGCTGAGTATTCGCTTTCCGGCAGCGGTTCCACGCGTTTGTCTGAAACCCGCAACAGCAGCGGCAAACGGAAATGGCTACCCGAGAAGGCAATCATGTTTTTCTGCTGGTCGATGGTGAACTCTTTCATCTCTTTAGGGAATTTCCACAGGCGGATGATATCTGCTTCCACGCCAATGTTTTCTCTTTGATATTGAGGAAGATTTCCGACATCGACTGCCCGGATAAACTGCTACGACCAAGTCCGAGATAGTTATCGCCACCGAGAATGTCCAGCACCGTCGCGCCGTTATCCATCGTGTTACGCTTCACTGCCAGCGTCTCTTGCTGCGGCTTGTCGCCACGAATGACAAAAAACAGGTTATTGCGATCCTGCTTATTGAGGTATTTCCACGCCGTGTTGTTCATCGCTAAATGGTCAGAAGAGACGACGATGACAGTATCTTTAAACCACGGTGACGCTTTGATTTTGTTGATAAACGTCGCGATATTCTCCTGGCTGCAACTTACCGCGCTGAATGACTGATTCGGTTTACCGTCAAAATCATATTTTTTGCGGTTACAGGTACGAGAAATAAAACCATCCGGGTGATGGGTATCGACTGTCAGGGTAAACAGTGAGAATCGCTGACCTGAGCGGGAAAGCTCTTCAAACTTTTTCCACGCTTCATCGAGAACGGTATCGTCGTAGAATCCCCAGTCGTTGCGATAGTGCGGGTCGGCTACCACGCTTTTCAGCTCTTCTGAGCCGTATAAGTGGTCGAAGCCGTGCGATTTCAGGAACACATCTTTACCGGCAAAACGCAGATTTGCGCCCTGCACGAAATAGTTCTGATAACCCGAGTTTTTCAGGATATCGCCCAGACAGATGTTCTGCGGGAAGAAGCTGGAGACAGAGGCGGAGGCGTTGCCTTCAAAGGGGGCAAACAGCGGTATGCCGCACTGAGAAGCCACCATGCCCGCAATCGTGTAATCCGTTCCTGGCAGCTGCTGCGTGTGGCTAAAATCCAGGCCTTCATTTTTCAACGCGCCCAGTTCAGGCGTGAGATCCGGGAAAGCCTCGTTATCAAAATAGGTCCGCTCGAGACTTTCGCCGTAGATATAACCAGGTTGAGTTTCGGGTCAGGGATAGTTTTCGACGGCTCTTTATAATAAGCCGCAAAGTCCGGGTCGCCATCGCGTGACTGGGATTTCACCAGTTCCGTTATCTGACGAAATGCCGGGCTGGCGTCCACCGAACCCAGCGCCAGTAAGAGCGCCAGCAGGCTGTAACCAAAATGGTGCGGATGATGGCGACGACGGCGCAGGATCCAGCCAGCGCACCGAACACCGCTGTCAGCCCCAGCACAATGCCGATACCCGGCAGGATGTATTTGCTGACGCCAGCACCGGTCAGGCTGTTGGTTAAGGTATAGAGAACCGCGTCGTTAATACCATCGCCAGTAAAATAGTCGCTGGCAAACAGGGTGATATTTAAAACGACAAATAGCCCCAGCACTGTTAATGTGGCTGCAAACCACCAGGTGTTACGTCCCGCTTTCCATGCGTAAATCAGCACAGAGGCGAGAAAAAGGGCGAAAGAGAGTAGTTCTGACAACGGGCGATCCTCACTAAACCGGGCCGTTTAGCCAACGTTTAAGCTTTTTGAGAAGCACAATGTAATGGCGTCGCCATATTGCTGCAATTCTAGTGTCAAAAAAATGCGATGTTGTTAGGAATTAGTTTATAAACAGACTTTTTTGATCGCGGTCGCTTCCCGTGTAACAGGGGGAAAACCGTCCAGGAGCAGGGAAAAGGGCAGGAGAGAGCCGCGTCAGCCGGGTAACAGCTAAAACGCGGCGTTTCGCGGTTCAGGAAATGAAGTTCAGCCCCTGCTTTAACACCAGATCGCAGGCTTTGGTTTTCACCTTTTCTGCCAGCGGAGTCGTTCCGATGTTATCCAGATTGAGTTGCTGACCATCTTTGGTTTTCAGCAAACCCTGAATGCCATCCAGATAGTTGGTGTCTTCTTTTTGTTCTTCACTGTTCAGGCCCAGCTTTTCCAGCACCTGGTTCTTGATGTTTTCGGCATCGGTTACCGAAGCCAGCTTTTGCTTCGCGCAGTATTGCAGAATGCCTGCGGCGTTGTTCATGTTATCTGCGCTTAAGGCCTGGTTCCCGCTGCTAAGCAAGTTAGTTAATGACGCGAGCGACCAACCGCCTTCCTGTGTCGTGCTGTTTTGGTTGCCAAGTTCGCTGGCGGCGCTGGAGAGCGCATCTTTCCAGGACGCAGCATGCACCCCGGTGGAAATTAATGCGCTGGCGGCAATGGCACAGCACAGAAGGTGTTTAACAGTTTTCATCATCATTACTCAAGGTGGAATTGTGTCGCAGTATACCGCCAGAAACGGGGATTAATACTCTTTACCTGTTACCCGGCTACGGTAGCTATCCCAGTTGAAGATCACCCATAAACTGTTACCCAGGCGCATACGGTCCATCACGCGTTCGCCCAGCAACTTGGTCATCTCTTCCATATTACTGTTGGTCAGCATCCCGGTTGGGCGTTTGGAAGAAGAGCGGCGATCGACGATCTGGTTGATGATCACTTTTTCGTATTTCGATTCGGTCTGCACGCCGATCTCATCGATCACCAGCAGATCAACGTTGCTCAGATCGTTAAGCAGTTGTTCTTCGCTGGTACCGCTATTCCTGAAGGTATCTTTCATCGCCGACATAATATCGGCCACGGTGATGATCAATACGGATTTACCGCGTAGCAGCAGCTCGTTGCAGATTGCCGCCGCCAGATGGTTTTTGCCGGTTCCTGGCTTACCAGAAAAGATAAAGCTGGCGATGTTGCCGTCAAACTCTTCGACATACTGGCGCGCTTTGCTTAACGCATTCATCTGCCTTCACACTCAACGCGATAGTTCTCAAAGGAGCAGTTCTGATGCAGTGGACGAATACCGGAGCGGTTAAAGGTGCGCTGCATTTTCATCGCCCGATTTTCACGTTCGAGAGCGGCGGAGCGGATCGCCCCTTGTTCTTTCTGCCAGGCCAGTAGCTCTTCACCCGTTTTGAATGCAGGTTTGATATGGGCAGGCATCATTTTTTGCAGGCGTTGCATCAGGTCGCCAACGTTTTTCATCGTTACCCTCTGAATCCTGGTGGAATTTGGCTGTCAGGTTCGCTGACCGTATTCACATCTCGTTTCGGCAGTCCGCCGTTGCTGGCACGTCCGATTTGCAGGCTGCGCGCCAGTTTTTGTTGCCACTGCACATGGTGAAAAACTTTACCTTCCGCCTGCCAGTAGGCAATGAATGAGGCCAGTTCTTCGGTGGTCACCGGTTCTCTTAGTGCCACGCCCCATAGAGCAGCCAGGCGGATAAAGTCGGCATCGGGTTGCCAGTCCGGATACATGGCAAATTTCCCCATTGGTACAGCAACGGGAGCGGCTTGCGGTTCCTGATAGAGTTGATCGTCCAGAGCGACATCGCTTCCCGGACGCGCCAGCTTTTCTTCCAGTGCCAGCAGTTCAGCCAGGCGTGCAGGCGTGACGGCATAAAACGCCGGGGCATTGTTAGCAAATACGGCAACCACACCGCCTTCAGCTTTTGCCAGAACGGTTTGGTGATCGTGTACCAGGGCGTCAATACCAACGACGTCCGGGGTCAAAACTCTGGAAGACATACTGTTTCTCAAATATGGAACGATGAACGAGAAGGGAGATAACTTTTATAGTAACACACGGAGGAGAGGAGCTGTCTCTCATCCGCGTGCTTTAAGCGAGGCAATTTTATACGCGAGGGCGCTTGCGGTACAACCATAATCCAGGAATGGAAAGACCGATGGATAACGCACCAACAATCGATGAAGCTGTAAGAAAGTTGGTTAATAGGGTAATCATCAACGGTTCGCTGTAACCTAACTGGCTGATTTTTACCGCCGAAATCATTGCGGTATAAGCCGATATGCCCGGAAACATGGGGATAACGGCCGCCACGGTAAACACTTTCGGATGCGCCAGATACCAGCGCGACCATTGAATACCAATGGTGCCGACCAGCATAGAGGCCATAAAGGTTGACCACTCAATATTCAGCCCGCTGGTCATCAAGATCATTCGGGAACCATGACCTATCGAGCCAAGCAGCGCACACCAGCGTAACGCCCGCACGGGAACGTTGAACACCATCGCAAAGCCGACCGCAGGAATGGCGGCGAGGATCATATCCTGCGCCAACGCTAACAGAAATTCGATCACACCCATCCGCGTAGCCCCCAAATCGTCAGTGCCATCACTACGCCGACGCAGGTAGCCAGTGTCAGCAGACTGGCGATCGCCCAGCGTGCCAGTCCGGTATTGATGTGGCCTTTAAACATATCGGCGACGGCATTAATCAACGGAAAGCCCGGCACCAGCAGCAGAACGCTGGCGGCCATCGCAATGGTGGGGGTATTGCTGAAAGTGGGGAGTTGCAAAAGCAATCCGGAAATGGTGGTGGCGGCGAAAGCGGTGAGGCAAAAGTTGATCTGCGGATGAAGATGACGTTGTGCCAGCAGCTGGCGGATATACATCGCGGCCGTACTGGCAAAGAAGGTGATGACGGCACCATCCCAGCCACCGTTATTGAGTTTACAGAAACAGGCGCAAGAAAGGCCAACCATTAAGGCTACCAGCCATCTTGGGTAACGTAATGGCTGAATTTGGCTAAATCGTTTCTCTACGCCTTTGTAATCCAGCAGATGATGCTCCGCCAGAATCACAATGTGCTGGACTTCAGTCACCACATGCATATTAATGCCGCGATCGTGATTTTTACGTGTCGATGTCAGGCATTGCCCATCTTTAATGGTTGTCAGCACTATGGCGTTCGAAGAGATAGAACTTTCGACGCTGTCCATCCCCAACGCCCGACCCAGTCGTGAGGAAAGCTCATCAACCAACGCGCTTTCCGCACCATGTTGCAAAAGAAATAATCCACACTGGATACAAAGCCGTGTTACGGCTCGCTGTTGCTCAGTTTGCATAACTCGCCCTTTGTCATAGACGTGCTGCGTATTGTTCAGATAATGAGAATTCATTTGTATCATGAAGCACGGTTGTTTTGCGGTAGGTTAAGATCAAAATTGCGCTGATTAATCCTGGTTATCGGGAGAAGCTCGGTGATAAAAAGCGAATTATCTCTCGCCGCAAACAAATTATCACATGAATATTATCACCATAATGAATTTATTGTTTGGCCTTTACGAATCAGGATAATAGATAACTGGGCGCGTTTTTTAATGCCAATAAGTTAAAACAATCAGATTTTATTGAATAAATATTGGTTGTGTGATTTTGCATTTTGCGGGAAGAGGTATCATTGAATTATAAATTAAATGAATGATATTTCTGTTTTTCATTAAGTATTTCTAACAACTTAATGTAGATATTTTAAATGTCTCCAGGCTATTTCACCAGGTTATCATTTGATGCTAACCTTCTGACACATGCAGTGGAGTTGTTGTGCAGCAGGAGTATGCTGATATGAAAGTGAATGCTAAGGATAATTTATTCGCTTAATCGGTAATGACTCCAACTTATTGATAGTGTTTTATGTTCAGATAATGCCCGATGACTTTGTCATGCAGCTCCACCGATTTTGAGAACGACAGCGACTTCCGTCCCAGGCGTGCCAGGTGCTGCCTCAGA
>ENA-OQIG01000369-OQIG01000369.1-human-gut-metagenome-genome-assembly--contig:-NODE-369-length-26631-cov-2.389752_pt1 | contig 26631 bp, 40 predicted proteins | sample MGYA00242576_ERZ504741 | MGnify/ENA primary metagenome ERZ504741 (study PRJEB26092, sample SAMD00036436) | human gut metagenome | host: Homo sapiens | study: EMG produced TPA metagenomics assembly of... | reverse complement strand
GTTGAAAAAAGGCAATCTGCCGATTGAATTCAAAAAAGAAGACTGCCGCATCGACCGCGACGAGCTGAAGAAAGTCTGAACGTCGGTGTGCCGATCGCGCTGCAGGAGACGACCGTACAGATTTCCTTCCTTGTGATCAACTCGATCATCAACGGCATGGGCCTTATGCCGTCCGCCGGATACGGTGTGGCGCAGAAGCTGACCTCGTTCATCATGCTGATCCCGTCCTCTGTGATGCAGTCTGTGTCAGCATTCGTGGCACAGAACACCGGAGCCGGAAAGAAAGACCGCGCGTGGAAGGGCTTCCTCACCGCAATCGCAACGGGCTGCTCTCTTGGAGTTGTGATTTTCTGCATCGGTTTCTTCGGTGGAAGTGTCATCTCCAGAATCTTCACGAGCGATCCGGCCGTTATCGAGCAGAGCGCCGCTTACCTGCGCGGTTTCGCACCGGAATGTATTCTGACCTGTGTGCTGTTCAGCAGCATCGGATACTTCAACGGCCGCGGCATCAGCATCCCGGTTATGATCCAGGGAATCACCTCCGCCTGCCTGATCCGTATTCCGCTGGCGCTGTTCTTCTCACACCTGCCGAATACGAACCTGACCTTCGTCGGCATGTCCACCCCGATCACAACCGTATACGGCATCTGCTTTTTCATGATCTGCTTTGCACGGTTAAAGAAAAAAGGGCAGATGTAATTGAATCAAACATAACAGAACTGCCTGGGAAACGGCACGGAGCGATCCGCGGTCTCCCAGGCAGTTTTTGGTATTGTTTGTCTGGAACTTTTTTGATACAATACAGACAGAAAGAGCGGAACCCTGTTCAGAAGGGACAGAACAGACGGAAAGGGGAAGAGGAGTGGATAACAGAGAAATCATCAATGAGACACTGGTCCATCTGTTTCACGAGATACAAAAACTGGAAGAAGAGGCGATCATCACCGAGGATTTCAAGGATCTGACGAACAACGATATGCACATCATAGAAGCCGTCGGCCTGGAGGGCGGCAATATGTCATTGATCGCGGCAAAGCTCGACATCACGGTCGGATCGCTGACAACGTCGATGAACAGTCTGGTGAAAAAAGGCTACACCGAGCGGGAGCGCAGCGAGAAGGACCGCCGGATCGTCTACATCCACCTGACCGGAAAGGGACGGCAGGCATTCCATCATCACGCAAAATTCCACGAGCAGATGACGGATGCCGTGATGGCGGAACTCGGAGAAGAGGAAGTGCAGGTGCTCGGGAAAACGCTGAAAGCGCTGACGGACTTCTTTCGGTCATATAAAAAATAGAAACAAAAAGGCTTTTGCAGCCGGGACAGAATCAGAAAAATCTGTCCGGTATGCAAAAGCCTTTTTCGCATGGAACGCATAAAAAAATGCTATTTTTCTACGCCGTTCTTCTCACAGATATCCGCGAGCACACACCGTTCACAGTGCGGTGTCGTCCGCGCAGTACAGACCTCGCGTCCGTGCTCCACAAACCGGTGGCAGAGCGAGCTTCCTTCTTCCGGCGGCACAATTTTCCAGAGTGCCATCTCCACCTTCTTCGGATCCTTGCAGTCATGCACGAGCCCGATGCGGTTGCACAGCCGGATGCAGTGCGTATCCGTCACAATCGCAGGCTTTTTGAATACATCGCCCATAATCAGGTTCGCACTTTTCCGTCCCACGCCCGGGAGCTTCAAAAGTGCGTTAAAGTCATCCGGCACCTGGCTGTGGTACTCGTCGCGCAGCATGCGCATGCAGGCGTTGATGTCGCGTGCCTTGCTCTTTCCAAGACCGCACGGCCGCACAATTTCCTCGATTTCCTCCGGTGTCGCGTTTGCCAGCGCATCGATATCAGGATACTTTGCGTAGAGATCCTCCACCACAACATTGACCCGCGCATCGGTGCACTGTGCGGCCAGGCGGACACTGACGAGCAGCTTCCACGCCTGGTCATAGTCAAGCGTACAGTCGGCGTCAGGATATTCTTGTTTCAAACGTTCAATGACGGCAAGCGCCAGTTCTTCTTTTGTCATCGTGTTAAACTCCCATTCTCAAAGATATTAAAACAGCGAAAGCTATCAGGATCCTTTCTCGCGTGCTGCCTTCCGAAGCTGCAGCGGCGTCGTGTGAAACCGCTCGCGGAAGAGGCGGTGAAACAGCTTATCGTTTGTAAAACCATGCTTTTCCGCGAGCGTGCCGACCGGCAGATCCGTGGCGATCAGGTCGCGGTAGATGCGGGAAAGACGGTAGGAATTCAAGTATTCCAGATACGTCGTTTCCATGTTCTGGCGGAAGAACCGGCAGAAATATTCCGGCTGCAGCGAGACAACATCGGCAGCCTCCTTCAGCGTAATCGGCCGCTGGTAATTTTCCTGCGTGTACGTCAGAATCGTATCGAGCCGTGTCTGCGTCCGGGAGCTCATCGGGTGGTGCGCAAGCGGGCTCTTCTCAGAAAATTTCGTGTAGAGCAGATCGAGAAACGTAAAAAGCTCCCGCTGGAATGTCAGCAGATAGCCGTCGGGCATTTCCTCATGAAGCTGCATCATCGAAAGCAGAAGACGCCGGAACTGGCTGATATTTTTCTGCACTTCCGGATTCGTACTGTCGTAGTCAATCGAGAACCAGAGCTGTGACGGATCAGGCAGATAGTTCGCAAGGAACGCATCCGGAATCTGCATCAGAATCGAGCGGTTTCCCGTGGACGGACAGCGCGCCGTGTGGATACGCCCGGAATTGATCAGCAGAAATTGACCCGGAAGGACGGTCTTGGTGCGGTCCGAGAGCGTGACAATGGAGGAACCCTCCAGAATATAAATAATTTCCAGCGCGTCGTGCCAGTGCGGCGGCGAAAAACTGCCGAAATCGTCGGTTACACGAAATTCGATGCTGCGGTTCGGCTGCAGCGTGATGTGTTCCTGGCGTGTCTGGCGCGGCAGATGATCTTTGCGTGGCATAAAAAACTCCTTTTTTGTTCAACTTAGTGTATCACTATCTTATCACGAAACCCCCGAATTGGTATAGCAATTTTTGCATGAAGTTGTTATAATAAATGAACACAAAGCCACGTCACATACGGCTTCGTGCAAACTCAATCTAAAGAAAAGTGAAGGAAGAAAACGTATGTATCAAGTATGGAGTAACTTTTTAAATCCCGGCCAGATCGCCATGCTGGGAATCGTGGTCACCTTTCTGCTGACCTTTCTGGCGTTAAAGCATCCATTTTCCTTTCTGCCGAGCGATCACGGCAGAGAATTTGCCGTAAACGGCGGCCTCTCCCGCGGAAAACTGCGCGGCGTCGGCTCGTGATCGTCATCTGTTTCCTGATCGGAAGCGTATTGTTCCTGCCTCTTGGCGCCGAGTATGTGATCTACGCGATCCTGCTCGTCTGCATCATGCTGAGCGGCTACCTCGATGATGCATCCGAAACCCCGTGGAGCGATTACAAAAAAGGCGCGATTGACCTCGTCATCTCCATTGTGACCGTCATCACCTTTGTGAATTACAATTCCACCACGATCTGCTTCGGAAGCATGTCCCTTACCATTCCGAAAGTGGTCTACATAATCCTCGGCATCATCCTGATCTGGATTTCGATCAACGTTACAAACTGTTCCGACGGTGTCGACGGACTCTGCGCGAGCCTTTCCTGCGTGGTTATCTTCGCGTTCAGTATGATTTTCCACGATGTCCTTGGAAGCTTCACCGTAGCCAATTACCTGTTCGTGGCAGCGCTTCTCGCGTACCTGTATTTCAATACCTCGCCGAGCAGCATGCTGATGGGAGACGCCGGTTCGAGAGCACTTGGCTTCTACATCGCCATCCTTGCCATGCAGTCCCGCCATCCGTTCTTATATCTGCTGATGGCAGGCGTGATGATCATCGACGGAGGAATCGGTCTTGTCAAAGTATTTTTACTCCGTTTCCTGAAAATCGCAATCCTCAAAAATACAAGAACACCGCTGCATGACCATGTCCGCCTGAAATACAAGTGGTCCGACAGTCAGGTTGTGATCCGCTTTGTGATCCTGCAGATCCTGCTGGCAGTTGTTGCCTATCTGATTGTGGCATAAAGAAAAAACAAAAGAAGAAAGATGGGAGTGTGTCCCGGCAAAAGTAACTGGAAATGCAACAGGATACTTTTGCGGGACACACTCCCGTTTTGCATATTGGAACCAGAAAAAGGTTCAAACCGGAAAAAAGATAATATCGCCGTATTTTTCACAGAATCCTCCCTGTTTTCGACAGGAAAAGTGTGGTAGGATAAAATTACCAAAAAACGTCAGCCTGAAACAGGAATTCTGTAAAATGATGAAAAGAGAGTGCTTTTCATCCTCTGTTTCGGGCGCATCAAATCAGGAGGTAATGAAAAGATGAAATTCACAGAAGGTTACTGGCTTCCGAGTGAAAAAGCAAATGCATCCCATGCAATGCAGGCTTATGAAGTAGAGCAGATTCCAGGCGGTATGCGTATCCTGGCTACCACACGTCCGATCGAGCACAGAGGCATGACCCTGAACCTGCCGACCATCACCGTTGAGTTCGTAGCACATACACCGGACACCATCTCCATGGAGGCATGGCACTACGAAGCCTACGACAACAAAGTTCCGTCCTTCGACAAACAGAAGAGCGTATACGAGGACGTAACTGTAACGATCAACGAGGATGAGGCAGTTCTTGATACCGGAAGCGTACAGGTCCGCGTACAGAGAAAAGGTGTCTTTGCTTACACCTTCGAGGCAGATGGAAAAGTTCTGACCGGAAGCGGCTTCCGCAACCTTTCCTATATCAGATGGGACCGTCAGCAGAGCACCATGCTGCCAGCCCAGAATTACATGACCGAAAAATATCAGCCATATATGGTAAGCGAGCTCTCCCTTGGCGTCGGCGAGTGCGTATACGGCCTTGGCGAGAGATTTACTCCATTCGTAAAAAACGGACAGGTTGTAGACACCTGGAACGAGGACGGCGGTACGGCATCCGAAATCGGCTACAAATGCGTACCGTTCTACATGACAAACAACGGCTACGGTATTCTCGTTGACAGTACCGACAACGTTTCTTTCGAAGTAGCAAGTGAAAAAGTAGAGTATGTCGGCTTCTCCGTACCGGGCGAAAGAATCAAATACTATCTGTTCCACGGACCGTCACCGAAGAAGATCATGAACGAGTACACCGCGCTGACCGGACGCCCGGCACTTCCTCCGGCGTGGTCCTTTGGTCTGTGGCTGTCCACATCCTTTACCACAAACTACGACGAAGAGACTACCACATCCTTCATCGAGGGAATGGAAAAGAGAAATATTCCGCTGAGCGTTTTCCACTTCGACTGCTTCTGGATGCACGAATTCCACTGGTGCGATTTTGAGTGGGACAAGAAATGCTTCCCGGATATTCGCGCAACCTTAAAGAAATATCACGACAAAGGTCTTCACATCTGTGCATGGATCAACCCGTATATTGCACAGGGAACCGCATTCTTCAAAGAAGGCGCTGCAAACGGCTATCTGCTGCAGAGAGCAGACGGAAAAGGCGTATGGCAGACCGACAACTGGCAGGCAGGTATGGGCCTTGTGGACTTTACCAACCCGGATGCGGTTAATGGTATACCGATAAACTGAGAACTGTTCTGGACTGCGGCGTAGACTGCTTTAAGACCGACTTCGGCGAGAGAATCCCGGTTGACGTTGTTTACCACGACGGAAGCGATCCGCAGGCAATGCACAACTACTATACATACCTGTACAACCAGGCAGTATTCAGCCTGTTAAAAGAAGTAAAAGGTGAGAACGAGGCAGTTCTGTTTGCAAGAAGTGCAACAGCAGGAAGCCAGAAATTCCCGGTACACTGGGGCGGCGACTGCTCTGCAAACTATCCGTCCATGGCAGAAACGCTGCGCGGCGGCCTTTCCTTCGCCATGAGCGGCTTCTCCTTCTGGAGCCATGATATCTCCGGATTCGAGAGCACCGCAACACCGGATCTGTACAAGAGATGGTGCGCATTTGGACTGATGTCTACCCACAGCCGTCTGCACGGATCCACAAGCTACCGTGTGCCGTGGCTGTTCGACGAAGAGTCCTGCGACGTAGTAAAATTCTTCACCAACCTGAAATGCTCGCTGATGCCGTACATTTTCCAGAAATCTGTAGAGGCACACGAGGAAGGAACCCCGGTAATGCGCCCGATGGTATTCGAGTTCATGAACGACCCGGCCGTTCCGTATCTGGATCAGCAGTACATGTTAGGTGATGCCCTTATGGTTGCACCGGTATTCCGCGAGGATAAAGTTGCACAGTACTACCTGCCGGAAGGCGCCTGGACTGAGCTTCTGACCGGCGAGACAAAAGAGGGCGGAAGATGGTATCAGGGAACCTACGACTACTTCTCCATGCCGCTGTATGTAAGAGAGAACAGCATCGTAGTAAGAGGAAACTGCGACACCAAACCGGATTACGACTACGCTGACCACGCAACTGTTTGCGTATATCAGTTAAAAGACGCAGCCGAGACAAAAGTTCCGGATATCCACGGAAACAATGTATTCACCGTAAAAGCAGTCAAAGACGGCGACACAGTGAAAGTATCCGTAGAAGGCGCACATACCGAACTGAAAGTAGAAGTCTTCGTCGGAAATGAGAAGAAAGAAGCTGTTCTGGCAGCAGATGCAAGCGAAGTTGTTGTTGCATAAGCATCGGAATGTAAGAATATAGGGAGGGAGAGGCACGGAAAAGCAAATTTTTCTGTGACCTCTCCTTTCAACAAATAATAGCAAGGATTCTCCCACCTCTATAGGTGGTGAGATGAATTGCAAATAAGAAAGTTAACAGCAGTGGCGGGCGGAGAGAAATCGGTATCCCCCACTGACATGAGGCAAACCACAGTCAGCATTCTGCTGGCATGTCAGACTCTGTGAAATTACCGACTGTGGATTGAAACAAAAAGGAGGAAAAAACAATGCGTTTTCAGACAGAAAATGGTGTGTTAATTGCACAGGCAAACGGAGAAACACTGCGGATTGAGCCGTGGGGAAAAGATTCCTTACGTGTCCGCGCAACCATGCTTCCGGGATTTTTCGGAAAGGACTGGGCACTGACCGAAGTGCCGGAAAAACAGAGGCAAAGCAGAGCAGTTTGAAGTCGATCATCTGGAAATCGACGGATCCATGGGAAAAAGAACCAGCGCATCGATCACCAATGGAAAAATCCGTGCTGTGGTCAACTTTGCAGGAGTTATCACCTTCTACAAAGAAGATCAGGAAATTTTAAGAGAATATCATCGGTGCTACGACGGAACGATCAGCAAAGAGAGCCGCTGCTTAAAAACGGTCAACCGTGAGTGGAAAGGTGTGATCGGCGGAAGCGAATACAGCCTGAACCTGAAATTTGAGAGCAACGACGAAGAGAAGATTTCGGAATGGGTCAGTATCAGCAGAAATACATGGATCTGAAGGGATGTACCCTGGAGCTGGCGCAGCGTAACTCCCAGATCAGTGTACCGTTTGCCGTATCCAGCTTAGGATATGGCATGCTGTGGAACAATCCGGCCGTCGGACAGGTAACCTTCGGAAAGAATTATACCGAATGGACCGCATGCTCGACGAAAGATATGGACTACTGGCTGACTGCAGCTGATACACCGAAAGAGATCCTGGAAAATTACACCGCAGTGACCGGCCGCGCGCCGAAATTCCCGGAGGACCGTATGGGCCTGTGGCAGTGCAAGCTGCGCTACCGTACGCAGGACGAAGTGCTTGAAGTGGCACGCCGCTACCAGAAGGAAGGCATCAAAATCGATCAGATTGTCATTGACTTCTTCCACTGGACCGTGCAGGGTGACTGGAAATTCGATGAAAAATACTGGCCGGATCCAAAAGCCATGGTGGACGAACTGCATTCCATGGGAATCAAAGTTATCGTTTCCGTATGGCCAAGCGTAGACCGGAAGAGCGAGAATTTCTGGCCGATGCTGGACCGCGGCCTGCTGATTAAAACAGAGCGCGGCGCCCTGCAGACGTATGATTTCCAGGGAGACTGTGTGGAAATCGATGTGTTCAACCCGGAGACCAGAAAATACGTCTGGGAAGTCTGCAAGAAAAACTATTATGATTTGGGAATTGATGCCTTCTGGCTGGACAACTCAGAACCGGATTTCGGCGTTTACGATTTCGACCATTACCGCTATATCGACGGACCGGCTCTTTCCTGCAGCAACATCTATCCGCAGCTGTACAGCCGTGTCTTCTATGACGGCATGAAAGCAGAAGGAGAAGAAAATATTGTAAACCTGCTTCGCTGCGCCTGGGCCGGAAGTCAGAAATACGGAAATGTTGTATGGTCCGGCGATGTGCCGAGTACCTTTGAAGCCTTCTATGATCAGCTCCAGGCCGGCCTTAATATGGGTCTTGCCGGCATTCCGTGGTGGACAACCGATATCGGCGGCTTTATGACAGATGATGTCAATGACCCGGATTTCCAGCAGCTTCTGATCCGATGGTATGAGTTTGCCGTTTACTCTGCTGTTCTCCGTATGCACGGCGACCGCGGACCGCACAACATTCCACCGCTCGATGACCGTGACTTTGGCGGCGGCTATCTGTATACCGGCCAGTCCAATGAATTGTGGAGCTATGGAGAAGAAAATTACCGGATCATGAAGAAATATTACGACATCCGCATCAGCATGCACGATTACATCAAACAGCTGTATGACGAAGCATCCGAAAACGGTTCTCCGCTGATCCGTACCATGTTCTATGAGTTCCCGGATGACAAAAAATGCTGGGAGCTGCAGGATCAGTATATGTTCGGAAGCGAATACCTGGTAGCGCCGATTTCCATCTGAATGAGTTCGAGCGTGAAGTATATCTTCCGGCAGGACGCTGGGAAGACACCAGAGACGGAAAAGTGTACGAAGGAGGACAGACCGTTCTTGCCGCCGCACCAATCGATTCGATTCCGGTATTTAAGAAAATGGCATAAGATCGTGTAAAAAGGTCAAAAAAGAAAACAGTACAGAAGACACACACAGCGTGGGGACTTTTCTGTACTGTTTTCTTTTTCGACTCTAACTGCGCATCAGATATCCATATTTGCGCATCTGTCGGCGTATGATCTGCTCAACACGCTGGCGGATTTCCAGAGGATAGTAATCGGCCAGAGAATCCAGTTCCGTGCAGACATCTTTTGCAGTAAAGGAAAAGTGAAGCTGGATACCGTATAATTCCTCCGCAGCATCCAGCTGTGTATCAAAATCAGAGCTGAAAGGTTTGGCTTCGATGCGTTCTATACAGACATCCATCGGCAGATCCAGAGGATAGTCATTGCTAATGTCTGCAAACAGGCATAAACCCTGATCGAATAGAGGACTTGGAGAATATTGCTCTGTTTCTGTATCATATAGAACAGCGATGTTGTTGGTGTGCCGGTCTTCGTTTAGAAAGAAGGCATCAATTTCCAGCATAGCGGTCAGATATGCACCGAAATTCTGAATTCCCGTTATGTGTTCCATCTGATCTGCCAGAAAACGAATGCGTTCCGCCGGTTCTGAAAAAGCAGCAAGCGTGATTGCCAGACTGTCTCCGGTATTCTGGCGGTACAGTTTTTCCAATGGGATCAGCATCTGATTTGCTTTTAGAAAATCAGGACTGGAACAGCCACTGCGGAGAGTGCCGCGGTATGCAATCCGAACAGGCTGATACAGGACAAACGGGTGGGAAAGAGTGCTTTTTTGCAGTAAATGAGACACCAGTGTCTCCGAGAGTCCCTCATATCCCATATAGTCGGATTTGTACCAGATATTACCGATTTTCCACTTGAGCTGGTCCCCTTTTGAGGTGTGATCTGTTTTTTTGACAGGCAGCTGATGATCAAGACGGATCTGTTCCATGGCGTGCCTCCTTATTTTTCAGAATCAGGATCCATTGCTCGTCACCGGCCATTCGCCATCTGTTTTTTCAATGATAAGCAGCGGATCATAAAAGGGAAGTCCCATTTCTTTTAAAATATCTTTGGCATGATCGCGTGTTTTGGGAAAACAGCGGCTTTCCAGAAACCAGGTAAAATCATCCCAGCTCGGATGCTCCACAACGCCAAAGGCACGAAGCGGAATTTTTTTTGTGTAATTCTGGATTGCAATTTTCTCATGACGGAAGTCGATATCAATCGTTGTGCAAAGCTGATCGCGGTAAAGAAAAACACATCCGCGTTTTGACATCGGGATCCGTGCTGAAACAGTGAGCACGGGCAATTTGATTGTATACTGTCTGCCTGCTGACCTGAAAGGTGCGCGCGATCTCGGCAATACTTTTTCCCTGCTGCTGCATGGCAGCCATCTGAATGATTTGCGGCAGCGAAAAAGCTGGTTTTCTTCCAGCCGCATGGCGCAGTGCTTCTTTTTTCGCTAACTGCTGGTATTGTTTCGCGTCTTTGGAAAGCTTGCGCAGCTCCTTTGGGTCCGTTGTTCCAAAGATCTCGTAAATCTGTTGCTCAAATGTGTTTTTCATGCAATCACCTCGTTTCTGCCATTACTGTATCACAGAGATCTGAAAGCGTCAAGAAATCATTTATTGACAAAAAACGAACTGATTGAGAAAAGTTACGGCTCGCAGATGTCTGAGAACAGCAATCATGGCGATGAAAGAACTTCCCTGCAGTGCAGGCAAAAGCTTGACAGAAAAAAGCAAAGGCAGACCCCATTCTGCGTGAAAAACTGCTTCAAACAAGGGAAAATCCGAATCCAATCCACGCATTCTGCGAAATCTGCCATGCCTATGGCGTTTCCATCTATGAAATGGATCTTGCATGGCAGGTGAAGAATTTTACGCAGAAATCAAACGTAGCACCAATGGCGGCGGAGAAAATTCCCCGGCGCTTGAAGGGGAAGATGACTTCTATGAGCTGTTTCTGGCAGCGTTAGAAAATATATGATTTTTGCGAAGAATGTAAGTATTGATGAGTGTAGAAAGCTGCATGGATAGTGCCTGATGAACCTGCGAAGGGCTTGCCATGTCGTAGATGACACCGTCAAAAACTTCGAAGCGTTTCTCTTCTGGAAGCATTTCATACTGTTCCAGCGTGACTTTTTCGAGCTGTGGTTGAAGAACTGGCGTCATAAAATACACATCTTTTCCCAAAAATGAAATGAAATCGCTTAAAATTCTTTCTTTAAATGTTCTGCGAGAATCGTATCGTAATCGCCTTCGATTTCCTCATCGCGCCCTGCATACCGCAGATTGGTCTCCACGCCGACCGGCTCCACATCGTCTGCAAATTCCCAGATATGATACCGCAGACCGCGGTGCTCAAAGTCGATGCTTCCGCAGTTGTCCTCTTCGACATAAGAAAAAGAGATGTTCTTCTCGTTTAAAACAGATTGAATTTCTGGCATATGCATAAAACTATAATCCTCCTAATCGTTGTTGATATATCTGTTATTAGTATAGGGCAATGGCGGAAAAAATTCAATCTACAAGCTTTTCGATAACAGTATACGTGTCTGAGAGGTTATAAATTAGTGGCGAAAACCCATAGGTTTGCCTGTGGGATGAAAGCCACATATTTTTTACTTGGTTTTTACATAGAATAGATGTATAATATATGCATAGATAAAAAGGAGGTTAAGTGCATGGGAAGACCGAAATCAAACAATGTACAAATTAACATTTCAATTCCTATGGAGTGGAAAAAAGAACTGGAAAATATTGCTCGTATCTATCTGTTGAGGAAGGGAAAACAATTACATTCCTTGATTTAATGCGTCGAGGAATTCAGGAAAAGTATCAGTTAGGAGAACAGAATGATGAGCAGGAAACCCTATCATAGTGCTTCGCATTGCAAGTATCTGATACAATATCATATTATCTGGTGTCCAAAATTTAGATTTTCTGTATTACATGGGAAAGCAGATATGACTCTCAAACAGATACTACAAAAAATATGCGAGGATTACGGATATAGAATTAAAGCACTTGAAGTAATGCCGGACCATATCCATATTTTTGTAGATGTGCCACAAACAGTCGCTCCCTGCGATGTGGTTAGAACACTCAAAAGTAAAAGTGCGATTGAATTATTTAAGGCATATCCAACACTGAAACGGTTTTATGCAAGATGTGGTGTTTTATGGTCGAGGGGATATTTTATATCTACAGTGGGACAGATAAGTGAAGCAACAGTAATGCAGTATATAGAGGAACAGAAAAGTCATGAATGAGAAGGAATATAAGAAAAGCCTAAGACAATTTCATAAACATTCTGACAGACATATCCTGGTCGTAGAAACCGATATGTCTTTTTCTGATATACAAAAGGTGGTAGCTCTTTCTGATAAGATTCGAAAAGCAGGAAATGAACTGGTTGGTCTTATGAGAAAGAATTACGACCAGCTTATCCGTACGAAAAGGTATCGGAAAGTACGGAAACTTTATGGTGCTACAGAAGAGAAAAAGAAACGAAAAGTACTTGCCAGTCAGCTGAATGAAATGCAAAAGAAATATCATGTTACATGGGATGATTGTAGAACATCTATGATACCAATCGGTAAAAAATATGGGATTGATGCTATATTTGCACTTACAAAAGCCGAAGATGTTTGGAGAGGGATAGAAAAATGCTTATATGCAAATGGTAAGACACTCCACTTTTCTAAATATGGAGTGTTGCCCTGTATTCGAGCCAAACAAAGGAATCGTGGGATTCCAATTTCTGTGAAAGAGAATCAATTGCAATTTAAATTTGGTAAATCTACGTTTGGAATACAACTGAAAGATAGATTTCAATCGGATGAAATTCACGCTGTTTTGGATTACCTTGCTGAACCTGAAATAATAGATAAGAAAGCAATCCAGATATTTGCAGAGAAAGCGTATTGTATCAATACTTACAGACCCTGCTATGCTACGCTTGTACCAAAGTTGATTCGTGGGAAATACAGAGTGTATTTGCACTTAACGATTGAGGGGAAAGCAAAACCGAAATATGACAGATTTGGGAATCCAAGGCATAAATTTGGAAAAGGTATCATTGGTGCGGATATTGGAACGCAGACCGTTGCTTATACATCGGATACGGAGGTTGGTCTTAAAAACTTATCCGAAAGAGGGAACAGTATTCAAAAATCCGAGCGATTAGAAAGAATTTATTATCGTGCAATGGATAGAAGCAGACGAGCGACCAATCCACAGAATTATAATAAGGATGGTACGATTAAAAAAGGTCGAAAGATTTGGAAATACTCGAATCATTATAAAAGACTGAAAGCGAAACACGCAGAATTATGCCGTATTAATGCAAGAAACAGACAGCTTGCGATAAATGAAGATGCCAACTATCTAAGAAGCCTTGGAGATGTGTTGATTACAGAGCCTAAAAATGCCAGTAAACTTATGAAACGAGCGAAAGAGACTACGAAAAACAATAAAGGTAAGTTTAACAAGAAAAAGCGTTTCGGTAAATCAATAAAGAATCGATGCCCTGGTGGATTTCAAACGACAATAGAAAAGAAATTTGAAGTGTCTGGTGGCAGATATATAGAAGTGGCGAGCAATTATAGAGCAAGTCAATATGACCATACCGCAGATGCTTATGTCAAAAAGAAGTTGTCGGATAGAATGTATCATTTAGTGGATGGAACATTGGTACAGCGAGACTGGTATTCCTCATTTTTACTATACTGTTACGATGATAAAATAGAAGAGATAAATAAAAACAAAATGTAGAACAGAATTTGAAAAACATTACAAGAGGGAAAAAGCCTTAATTGAATGATTCAGGCGAATCAGATTAAAATTTTAAATAGTGGAATAAAAACAGCATAAATGAAATACGTTAGGGAGATTGACGATACTTCCTTATCAAAAGATAGAAATTTGCCGTCAATGTGGTCGTAGGACTGCCCGGCAATAAAAGTCCTTACTCAAATAGACTTACACTTGTATTCCAAAGTCTGAGAATGATGTACGATTACAAGCTAAACTTGGTAGTAAGAACCCCACGGGCTTGCCCGTGGGAGTCGTCAGCCGTTCGGATATGGAATGTCCTATACGACCTTTGACGTAGCAACAGAAAATGCAGCGTGGAAGCCGGATGCAGAGCCAAAAACAATCACAGTAACCGTAAAAGTAACAAACACCGGCTCCTGTGCCGGAAAAGAAGTTGTACAGATTTACGCTGCCTGCCCGTTTGGAAAACTGAAAAAAGAGAGAAAACGTCTGGTCGCTTTTGGAAAAACAGCACTGCTGCAGCCGGGAGAATCCGAGACACTGCACCTTAAGGTACCAACTGTCCTGCTGGAATCCTACCGGACAGGCAAAGCCGTATACTGTATGGAGGCCGGAGACTATGATTTTCTGGTCGGAACCTCAAGCCGGGATGTAACCCTGGCTGCGAGACTGACACTTGATAAAACCGTGGAAACCGAGCATCTGACCAACATCTGCCCGCTACTCGACGCATTAAAGGAAATTCAGCCGGAAGAGGAAAAAGAGGAGCGCTGGAGAGCAGAACGGGAGCAGATGTGGGAAGAAAAGGAAGCAGAAATCCGCTGCTGTTCCTGGACGAAAAAGGTCTGATCCGCGATGGAAAGAGTGCCGAAGAAATGTATAAAATTCTGAAATTCGGAGAAACAAATGCAGCAGAAGCAAAGGAATGCGATGCCAACGGCTGTGAATTTGAAGCAGAAACAACAGAAGCGAAAGAGGACGCCGGAAACTGCAAATGTGGAGCAGAACAGCCGAAATGGGAAGAAAGACGGCGCAGGGCAATGGAAAAAGCCGCCGAACTCGCTCAGAAGCTGACACCGGAAGAAAAAACGGCTCTTGTCTGCGGCCGCAGCAGCGGAAGCAAAGAAATCATCGGAGCCGCTGCCGTTACCGTACCGGGTGCAGCCGGGGAGACAACCGCCTCCTTGCTGGAAAAATACGGTGTTGCCAATGTCATTCTGGCTGACGGGCCGGCAGGCATCCGCATCACCTCCCATTATCAGAAAATCCGTCGGACGGCAGTGTTTACAAAATGAACATGTATCAGCGTCTCGAGAACCGTATTTTTGGAACCGAATTCCTCCACACCGACGGAGAAGATTATTATCAGTACTGCAGTGCGATCCCGGTCGGAACGCTTCTGGCGCAGACATTCGACACAGAGCTTCTCGAGGAAGTAGGCCGCATGATCGGCGCAGAGCTGGAGGAGTTCGGCGTGACCCTCTGGCTTGCACCGGGCATGAACATCCACCGCAATCCGCTCTGCGGACGCAACTTCGAATACTATTCTGAGGATCCGCTTGTCAGTGGAAAAATAGCGGCAGCCCTCACAAGAGGCGTCCAGAGCCGGTACGGGGTCGGAACGACCATCAAACATTACGCCTGCAACAATCAGGAAGAAAACCGCCGCGGCGTATCGAGCATCGTCTCCGAGCGCGCTCTGCGTGAGATCTATCTGAAGGGCTTCGAAATTGCAATCAAAGAATCCCAGCCAAAGGCGATCATGACCTCCTACAACAAGGTAAACGGTGTCCACACCGCCAACAGCTACGATCTGTGCACAACCGCTGCAAGAAAGGAATGGGGCTTTGCCGGCATCATCATGACAGACTGGACCACAACAAACGCCGACGGAGCTCCTCTGCCGCAAAATGCATCGCTGCCGGAAACGATCTTGTGATGCCGGGAACCGACACCGACCGCCGCGAAATCCTGGATGCGCTGAGTGCCGAAAATGACCAGTATCTCGAGGAAAAAGACCTGACCGCCTGTGCCCAGAGAATCCTGGAAATGATTTTTACTTCCAATTCATATGAATAATGCGGCGTTTTCAGGGATAAAATAACATCAGAAATAGCTGCCGCCCTTTCGCAAAGCAAAATTTTCCATGCGGGCTTTGAATGTTACAGTTCGCTGAGATGCAGTGAACTGTAACATTCAAATAGTTGGGCAATTTCACGATTGAAATTTCCCATAACATGTATTAGAATATAAATGATATCAATAAATACGAGGACGTGAAAAGAATGTCAGGATTAAGTAACACACAATATTTTAAAGTAAAAACAGAGCCGGAGATTCAGGTAAAAGAGGTACTCGAAACCGTTTACAACGCCATGGTAGAAAAAGGGTATAATCCAGTCAACCAGATCGTAGGCTATATCATGTCAGGCGACCCGACGTACATCACAAGCTTTAAGGGGGCCAGAAGCCTGATCATGAAAGTAGAGCGTGATGAACTGGTAGAGGAACTGTTAAAAGAGTACATCAAAAATGAATCCTGGAAGTGAGCGTAATTACTATGAGAATAATGGGATTAGATTACGGCTCAAAAACAGTGAGGGGTGGCAGTCAGCGACGCCCTGGGTCTTACTGCGCAGGGAATCGAAATTGTCCGCAGAAAATCGGAGAATAAGCTGCGTCAGACGCTGGCCCGGATTGAAGAGATAGCAAAAGAGTACGGCGTGGAAAAAATCGTACTCGGCTTCCCGAAACATATGAACAACGACATCGGAGAGCGGGCCGAAAAATCTCTCGAGTTCAAAGAAATGCTGGAGAGACGGACAGGTCTGCCCGTTGTTATGTGGGACGAGCGGCTGACAACGGTCGAAGCAGACCGCACCATGATGGAAACCGGAATCCGCAGGGAAAACCGCAAGGAGTACGTAGATATGATTGCAGCTGTTTTTATCCTGCAGGGATATCTGGACTATCTTTCCCATCAGAAGGAATCACAGGAAAACTGAACAAAGGAATATTGTATGGAAAAAATAACATTTGTAACAGATGATGGCGGCAAAGAAGAATTTTACGTGGAGGAGCAGACCAGAATCAACGGAGTCAACTATATTCTGGTATCCGATTCAAAGGACGACGAGGCAAATGCCTATATTCTGAAGGATATCTCCACCGACACCGACGCAGAGGCAGAGTATGTTATGGTAGAAGACGACACCGAATTCGATGCCGTTTCCGGCGTATTTGCTTCCATGTTGGATGACGAGGCAGACATCACCTATTGAACCAGCCGTTTTGAAGCCATACCGGGACGCAGACGAAGCGGGACCGGGACAGCGCTTTAAAGGGCAAATCCTGCAGGTGCGGGACATGCTCCATCAGCTGAAGTGACGCTCAGGGGATGCGTGCGTGAAGCCGTACCGGTAACGGAATCGTTTGGAAAACATGCGCGGAGGTGCTATTTGAAAAAGAATAATGGAAGTAAATTAAAAATTATACCGCTTGGCGGTCTGGAACAGATCGGTATGAACATCACCGTTTTCGAGTATGAGGACAGTATCATCGTCGTAGACTGCGGACTTGCATTCCCGGAAGACGACATGCTCGGTATCGACCTGGTCATCCCGGATGTAACATATCTGAAAGAAAACATCGACAAAGTCAAAGGCTTCGTCATCACCCACGGCCACGAGGACCATATCGGAGCCCTGCCTTACATCTTAAAAGAAGTGAACGTGCCGGTCTACGCCACCAAACTGACGATTGGCTGATCGAAAACAAATTAAAGGAGCACAACCTGCTCCGTACCACAAAACGGAAAATCATCAAACACGGACAGTCCATCAACCTGGGCGCATTCCGCATTGAGTTTATCAAAACAAACCACAGTATTGCAGATGCAGCAGCACTGGCAATCTACTCCCCGGCTGGCATCATCGTCCACACCGGAGACTTCAAAGTCGACTACACACCAGTCTTTGGTGATGTCATCGACCTGCAGAGATTCGCAGAGATCGGAAAGAAAGGCGTTCTGGCACTGATGTGCGACAGTACCAATGCAGAGCGGCCTGGCTTTACCATGTCCGAGCGGACCGTAGGAAAGACGATCGACGGCCTGTTTGCCGAGCATCAGAATTCCCGAATCATCATCGCAACCTTCGCATCGAACGTCGACCGTGTGCAGCAGATCATCAACTCTGCTTATAAATACGGCCGTAAGTTGTTATCGAAGGCCGCAGTATGGTCAACATCATCTCCATCGCGCAGGAGCTGGGCTACATCAATATCCCGGAAAATACCCTGATCGATGTGGAGCAGATGAAAAACTACACCGGCGAGCAGCTTGTCCTGATCACCACCGGAAGCCAGGGCGAGTCCATGGCAGCATTGTCCCGTATGGCGGCACACCTGCACAAAAAGATCTCGATCCTGCCGGGCGATACCGTGATCTTCAGTTCCCACCCGATCCCGGGAAATGAAAAAGCCGTTTCGAACGTCATCAACGAACTGTCTGCACAGGGTGCCAACGTCGTATTCCAGGACGTTCACGTATCCGGACATGCCTGCCAGGAGGAAATCAAGCTGATCTACTCCCTGGTAAAACCGAAATACGCCATTCCGGTACACGGCGAGTATCGCCACTTAAAAGCACATGCAGAAGTAGCACAGAGCCTCGGCATCCCGAAAGAGAACATCTTCCTCATGTATTCCGGCGATGTCATGGAGCTCGATGAGGACGGCGCAGCAGTAACTGGCAAAGTCCACACCGGAGCCATCATGGTCGACGGACTCGGCGTTGGTGATGTAGGAAATATCGTCCTGCGTGACCGCCAGCATCTGTCCGAGGACGGAATCATGGTCGTTGTACTGACCCTCGAAAAGAGAACGAACCAGCTTCTGGCCGGCCCGGACATCGTATCCCGCGGTTTCGTCTATGTACGCGAATCCGAGGATTTGATGGGCGAGGCAAGAGAAGTTGTAGAAGAGGCACTGGATGGCTGCCTTTCCAAAAATATCTCCGACTGGGGCAAGATCAAATCCACGATCAAAGATGCCCTCGGCGATTATGTATGGAAGAAAACAAAGAGAAGACCGATGATCCTTCCGATCATCATGGAGCATAAATCCCATGGACAAAGTAACAGAGTGCCTGGATGCGCTCATCGAAGAAATGAGGGAGAGCAGGGCATATCAGAATTACTTGTGGATGGAAGAGGAACTTGAAAAAGACCCGGACTTAAAAAGCCGGGTCGACGACTATCGAATCCGCAACTACCGACTGCAGCAGTCCGAAAACGTAGACCTTTACGATGCGGTAGATTCCCTGGAGCGGGATTCCTACGCACTCCGCAAAAGCGAGAAGGCAAACGCTTATCTTGAGGCGGAGCTTGAGGTCTGTAAGATGGTACAGAAGGTGCAGGACCGTATTTCAGAAGAAATCCGCATCGGCGTACCGGAAATCTAAAACCGAAAATCAAAAGGAGAGCGCCCATGTCCGAAAAGAAAAGGGATGCCGGATACCGCGCAGCGCTGACAGGTGCGAAAGGAACCGTGCGCCTGCTCATTTACGTCTGCGTGATTCTTGTGATCATTCTGGCAGCGAAAACTTCATATCAGTTTGGACATGACGTGTTTGCCGAGGAGCCAGTCGCATCCAGAGGAAAAGGAAAGGAAGTCACCGTACAGGTGCGTTCCGGCATGGAGGCGAAAGAACTTGGCGAACTCCTGAAAGACAACGGACTGATCGACGAAAGCCTTCTGGTTTTCGAAGTCCAGTACCGCCTGTCCGGCTACTACGGCGGCATCAAGGACGGTTCCTACGTGCTGAACACCGCACAGACCGTCGATGAAATGCTGGAAATCCTGGCGGGCGTCAACACCGAAGGACAGCCGTCCGCGGAATAACGCACGTTTGCAAAACAAGAGGAATCTTACATGATAATAGACGAACGAATGGTAACCTACATCAATTCCCTGGACACCGGCCACACCCCGTTTCTGGAAAATCTGGAGCGGACGGCCAAACAGACAAAAGTGCCGATCATTCGCCGTGAAATGCAGAGCTTTTTAAAAGTATTCTTAAAGATGAAACAGCCAAAGAGAATCCTGGAGGTAGGAACTGCCGTAGGATTCTCTGCTGTTTCATGGCACAGTACGGCGAACCGGACGCAGAGATTACCACAATAGAAAATTACGAAAAACGCATCCCGATCGCACGGGAGAACTTCGAAAAATCCGGCTTCGCGACCGCATCACGCTGATCCCGGGAGACGCTGCAGAAGTCTTAAAAACCCTGGACGGCCCGTACGATTTTATCTTTATGGACGCCGCTAAGGGACAGTACATCCACTTCCTGCCGGAAGTCCTGCGTGTCCTTGATAAGAACGGCGTACTGATCACCGACAACGTGCTGCAGGACGGCGACGTCATCGAATCCCGCTTCGCCGTGGAACGCCGGAACCGCACGATCCACAAACGGATGCGGGAATACTTATTTGAACTGACACACAATGAAGGCTGCTGACATCGGTCGTGCCGCTGGGAGATGGAATCGCGATTACGATGAAAAGCCATGAGAAGAGAGAGGAAACAACATGAGAAAACCGGAATTACTGGTTCCAGCCAGCAGTCTGGAAGTATTAAAAGTAGCAGTGATCTTCGGCGCAGATGCCGTATATATCGGCGGAGAAGTCTTCGGACTTCGGGCGAAGGCGAAGAACTTTTCGATGGAAGATATGAAAGAAGGTGTGGAGTTTGCGCATGAGCATGGTGTAAAGGTCTATGTCACCGCGAATATTCTGGCACATAACCAGGATCTTGAGGCGTGCGGGCTTACTTTGCTGAATTGAAAGAGATTGGACGGATGCACTCATTATTTCGGATCCGGGAGTGTATCGGATTGCGATGGAAGTGTGCCCGGAGATTGAGCGGCATATCAGCACACAGGCGAATAATACGAACTATGGAACGTATCAGTCTGGTATGAACAGGGGGCGAAGCGCGTCGTGACAGCGCGGGAGCTGTCGCTGGCGGAGATCAAAGAGATTCGGGAGCATATTCCGGAGGAGATGGAGATTGAGACATTTATTCATGGGGCGATGTGTATTTCGTACTCGGGAAGATGTCTGCTGTCCAATTATTTCACGGGAAGAGATGCGAACCAGGGGCTTGTACACATCCGTGCCGGTGGAAGTATGCGGTCGTGGAAGAGTCCAGACCGGGGGAGTATCTGCCGGTGTATGAGAATGAGAGAGGGACGTATATCTTTAACTCGAAAGATCTTTGTATGATTGAGCATATCCCGGATTTGCTGGATGCGGGGATTGACAGTTATAAGATTGAAGGAAGAATGAAGACGGCGCTGTATGTGGCGACGGTGGCAAGGACGTATCGGAAGGCGATTGATGATTATCTGGAGAGCTCTAAGAAGTATGAGGAGAATATGGAGTGGTATCGGGATCAGATCTCGAACTGTACGTACAGACAGTTTACGACGGGATTTTTCTATGGGAAGCCGGATCATGAGAGCCAGATTTATGATAGTAATACGTATGTGAAGGAGTATACGTATCTGGGGATTGTTGGGGAGAAGAATGAAAAAAGCAGATATGCGATTGAGCAGAGGAATAAGTTTTCGGTTGGGGAAGAGATTGAAGTGATGAAACCGGATGGGGAGAATGTCTGCGTTACGGTGAAGGGGATCTGGGATGATGAAGGGAACCAGATGGAGAGTGCGCCGCATCCGAAGCAGAATTGTGGATTGATCTTGGCGTGGAATTGGATAGTTTGATATTTTGAGAAGGAAAGAAATGGAATAGGATAGGAAAATAAAAGGGGATTAGGAACGTGTCATTTTCGAAAGGCTGCTAATCCTTTTTTGTGCGAATAGAGATTATGTAAATAATGGTAATGATAAAAGAAACAAATAGGAAAAAATTCGACATTCTGTGAAAAAAGTTGCTTCATAATGTTTACAAGCTGGAGCAAATAAGCTAGAATGTACATGATATTATTGGACTAAGGCTAAATGCTGTTTTAATAGGCCATAAGTCACAAAAGTCCGTGCCATCAATGCTGGCGGCACTCAGAACATTGCAGATGTCTGCAAGAAACTGGACTGCAAAATGACCTACATCAGCACGGATTATGTGTTTGACGGTCAGGGCACAGAGCCTTGGCAGCCGGACTGCAAAGATTACAAGCCTTTGAATGTATACGGCCAGACGAAACTGGAAGGTGAGCTGGCAGTCAGCCAGACGCTGAAGAAGTATTTCATTGTCCGTATCGCATGGGTATTCGGTTTGAATGGTAAGAACTTTATTAAGACCATGCTGAATGTCGGCAAGACGCACGCTACTGTCCGCGTGGTTAATGACCAGATTGGCACACCGACCTATACATATGATTTGGCTCGACTGCTTGTTGATATGAATGAAACCGAGAAGTACGGCTATTACCATGCGACTAACGAGGGTGGCTATATCAGTTGGTATGATTTCACAAAGGAAATCTATCGTCAGGCTGGATATAAGACGGAAGTCCTGCCGGTGACTACGGCAGAGTATGGTCTGAGCAAGGCAGCTCGTCCGTTCAACAGTCGTTAGATAAGAGCAAGCTGGTGGAAGCAGGATTTACTCCGCTTCGACTTGGCAGGATGCACTGAGCCGATACCTGAAAGAAATCGAGCAGTAAGAGGAGATAGAGAAAATGGGACAGATTAAAGTTGAGAAAAATGTAGGTGGCATCGAGGGTCTTTGTGTTATCGATCCTGCTGTGCACGGTGATGCTCGTGGCTATTTTATGGAAACCTACAATGAGAAAGATATGAAGGAAGCTGACATTGACATCCACTTTGTGCAGGACAACCAGTCTATGTCCACAAAGGGGGTGCTGCGTGGTACTGTGTTCGATGTTGCTGTTGACCTCAGAAGTAATTCTGAGACATATGGCAAATGGTATGGGGTGACCCTGTCTGCTGAGAACAAGAAGCAGTTCCTCATCCCGGAAGGCTTTGCACATGGCTTCCTGGTTCTGAGTGATGAAGCAGAGTTTTGCTACAAAGTCAATGACTTCTGGCATCCGAATGATGAAGGTGGCATGGCTTGGAACGACCCGGAGATCGGCATTGAATGGCCGGAGTTGAAGGGCGAATACAAGGGTAGTGCAAGTGCAGAGGGATACACGCTGGAAGATGGTACGGCACTGAATTTGAGTGATAAGGACCAGAAGTGGCTTGGCTGAAGGATACTTTTAAATTTTAAGAACACAGGGGTAGAAAAATGCAGCGGGAAAACGCAGTACAACACGTATTTCTGGTAGGAGCTAAGAGCTTAGGTGCATATGGCGGATACGAGACTTTTGTTTATAAGCTCACAGAGTACCACCAGAATAAGAAAAATATTAAATATCATGTGGCGTATAAGCTAACGGTGACGGTTACATGGATGAAACAAAAGTGGATGGTGTGACCAGAATCAATGATCATGAGTCGAATTCCACAATGCACATTGTTTTAAGATAGATATTCCTCAGATTGGACCGGCACAGGCAATTTATTATGATGTTGCGGCATTGAAGGCTTGCTGTAAGTACATAAAAGAACATCGGATTAAGCATCCAATCGTTTATATCATGGCTTGCCGTATCGGACCCTTTGCTGGTCATTTCTATAAAGAAATCCATAAGCTGGGTGGTACTGTGTACCTGAATCCGGACGGACACGAATGGATGAGAGCAAAGTGGTCTGCACCGATTCGGAAATACTGGAAGATTTCTGAGCAGATGATGGTCAAATACTGTGATCTTGCTATCTGTGACTCAGTGAATATCGAGAAGTATATCCACGAGTGTTATGACGGAAAAGGCATCAAAGGCAGAAATCCGAAGACTACATTTATTGCGTATGGTGCAGATCTGACCCTTAGTAAGTTGGCTGATGACGATGAGAAGCTGATGAACTGGTATAGAGAAAAAGGACTGACAAAAAAGGACTACTACCTTGTCGTCGGTCGTTTTGTACCGGAGAATTCTTTTGAAGTTATGATCCGAGAGTTTATAAAGAGTAAGAGCAAAAAGGACTTTGCCATTATTACAAATGTGAATGAGAAGTTCCTGAATGAACTTGAAGAAAAACTTCATTTCAAAGAGTGATAAGAGAATCAAATTTGTCGGCACTGTTTACGATCAGGAACTGCTGAAGAAGATTCGTGAGAATGCCTATGCTTATTTCCACGGTCATACGGTTGGTGGTACGAACCCGTCTCTGATTGAAGCTCTCGGCAGTACAGATTTAAACCTGCTGGTTGATGTTGGCTTTAATAAAGAAGTCGCAGAGGATTGTGCTCTTTATTGGAGCCGCAAGCCGGGGAGTCTTGCAAAGTTGGTCGATAAGACGGATCAGATGAATGCTGATGAAATTGCAGAGATGGGACGGAAAGCCAAAAAGCGTGTGGCAGAAGAGTACACATGGGATAAGATATGTGGGCAGTATGAAGATGTGTTTGTGGGGAAATAAGCAATGAAAATATTAATGGTAAATAAATTCTTTTATATAAAGGGAGGGAGCGAGACCTATTATTTCGCTCTTAAAAGGAAACTTGAAAAAGAAGGTCATATAGTAATTGATTTTTCAATGAAAGATAAGAAAAATTTTGAATCTAAATATGCTGATTATTTTGTGGATAATGTTGACTATTCAGGGAGCACTTCGCTTATTAACAAGTTGAAAATGGGGATTAATATTATCTATTCCCAAGAAGCTAAGAGAAAATTTGAAGAATTGGTAATAAAAACCAAACCAGATATTGTCCATTTACATATCTTTCAACATCAATTATCACCATCAATCTTAGATGTATGCAAAAAGTATAATCTTCCAACGGTATATACTGCACATGACCTAAAAATGGTGTGTTTGAATTATAAAATGATGCATCATGGTCATGTTTGTGAAGATTGTAAAGACGGTCATATGTACCATTGTGCATTGAATAAATGTGTGAAAGATTCTTTTTCAAAAAGTTGCATTAATACCGTGGAAGGTTATTTACATAAGTGGAGAAAATCTTATGATGCAATTGACTATATTATAACACCGAGTGAATTTTATAAGACCAAATTTGAGGAATTTGGAGTTCAGCCTAATCGATTAGTTCACATTCCCAATTTTTTGGATAGAGAAGTACCTACAGTCAATGATAGAGAAGATCAAGAAAAATACTATCTTTATTTTGGAAGACTATCTGAAGAGAAAGGTATACTGACGCTTATAAAGGCGATTGAGAATGTTAATGCTAATTTGTATATAGTTGGTTCTGGACCGCTTAAAGGAGAAATTGAAAGATATATTTCGAGCAGAGAACTATACAATATAAAATTGCTAGGATTTAAAAGTGGTCAAGAATTGATTGACATTGTTGGAAATGCTAGAGCTGTAGTTCTTCCGTCTGAATGGTACGAAAATGGACCTTATTCAGCGATAGAAGCTTTACAGGTTGGAAGACCGATTATCGGCGCCAACATTGGAGGAATACCAGAGCTGGTTCGAAAGAATGGAGAGCTATTTACTAGCGGATGCATTGAAGAATTATCTGGGTGCATAAATAAATTTGAAAAAATATCAAGGGCTCGATATGACCAAATGAAAAAAGACTCATTTGATATGTTTGAGGAGTGCTACACTCCCAATGGACATTATGACAAGTTGATGAAGATTTATGAAAAAGCACAACGAAAACACGGAGAGTAGAATGAAAAAGGCACTTATTGTTGTAAATTTAGCAGGCTTTTTGACTTTTCTATGGAATGATATAAAAACTTTGCAAGAAATGGGGTATACAGTTTCAGTAGCAATGAATGCACGTATGCCAGATGGAAGTGACGCAGTTGAAAGTTGAAAAATTGAAAAAAATGAAAGATTAGATTTTTTTCAAATAGATTTTGATACTTAAAAATCCTTTAATCAAGAGAATAATGTAATTGCGTATAAACAATTAAAAAAAGTAGTGAATGAAGAATATGATTTGATTCATTGTCATACACCTATTGTTGGTATTTTGACCAGAATGGCAGCAAAGAAATATAGAAAGACTGGGACAACAGTTATATATACAACACATGGATTTACATTCACAGACAAGTCATCGAAAAAAACTGGATTGTTTATTTTAACGCTGAAAAGCTAATGTCAAGATTCTGTGATGCTATTATTACAATAAATCATGAAGATTATAACAACGCAAAAAGAATGCATTGTCCTAAAGTTATATTATTCCGAGCGTTGGTTTAGATAGTAATAGGTTTTCTAATTTAAGAATAAATAGAGACGAGTATAGAGCGTCATTTGGTGTAGAGCCAAAAGACATATGGTTTTGTCTGTAGGTGAATTATCATCAAGAAAAAACCAGAAGATTATAATAGAAGCATTGGGTATGCTTGATAGAAAAGAACAGTATGTATTTGTAATTTGCGGAAGAGCAGTTGTTAATTCAACAATTGAGGAAGAACTCAAAGAAACAGCCTCTAAATTAGGAGTCAGGATCTTCTTGGCAGGACACAGACTTGATATTCCAGAGATAAATGCATGTGCAGATGTTGCTGTCATCCCATCCGTAAGAGAAGGATTTGGAATGACGGGAGTGGAGGCACTTGCATCAGGTGTACCTGTTGTGGGATCTGATGTACAGGGGATAAGAGAATATGTAATTCCCGGAAAAACAGGATATCTTTGCGACCCATACGATGCACATCAATTTGCAGACGCCATTGAAAAAATAGTGAATTTGCCATCAGAAGAAAGAGCCAAGATGGTAATTGCTTGTAAAGAAAAAGCAAAAGAATTTGATGTATCCAAGTCTATTGCAGCTATGAAGAATATATACCAGGAAGTATTATGCCATGACGGAAAATAAGATAGTTAGAG
>ENA-OQIG01000368-OQIG01000368.1-human-gut-metagenome-genome-assembly--contig:-NODE-368-length-26724-cov-3.245516_pt1 | contig 26724 bp, 55 predicted proteins | sample MGYA00242576_ERZ504741 | MGnify/ENA primary metagenome ERZ504741 (study PRJEB26092, sample SAMD00036436) | human gut metagenome | host: Homo sapiens | study: EMG produced TPA metagenomics assembly of... | reverse complement strand
AATTAAACTTCGTAATGAATTACGTGTTCACTCTTGAGACTTGGTATTCATTTTTCGTCTTGCGACGTTAAGAATCCGTATCTTCGAGTGCCCACACAGATTGTCTGATAAATTGTTAAAGAGCAGTTGCGACGCGGCTTTCAGCTCACTGTCGCGAGGTGGCGTATATTACGCTTTCCTCTTTCAGAGTCAACCCTGAATTTCAGGATTTTTTTCTCTTTGTTGTTACGACCATCTTGTGAAGTGTTTCACGTTGTCGTCTCAACGGAGGCGCATTATAGGGATCCCAATTTTTTGCACAAGTACTTTTTTTGATCTTTTTTTTCTGTTTGTTGTTTTTTCACCCTTTTTGCTGCATTCGCACACAAAACGGTGCTTTTTTGCATACTAAAAGACTTGCACAAGGCCAATAATGCACCCAAAGTCATTAGGAAATCATTTATTGTTGAGGTGAGTATGTCTGATGTTTTACGCCCATACCGCGATCTTTTTCCACAAATCGGTCAGCGCGTAATGATCGACGATAGCAGTGTCGTGATTGGTGACGTTCGTCTGGCTGATGATGTGGGGATCTGGCCGCTCGTTGTGATTCGTGGAGATGTACATTATGTACAGATCGGAGCACGCACCAATATCCAGGATGGCAGTATGTTGCATGTCACTCATAAATCCTCGTACAACCCAGATGGCAACCCATTAACCATTGGCGAAGATGTCACTGTTGGTCACAAGGTGATGCTCCACGGCTGCACCATTGGCAATCGAGTTTTGGTTGGGATGGCTCAATTTTACTTGATGGCGCAATAGTAGAAGATGATGTGATGATTGGTGCGGGTAGTCTGGTCCCACAAAATAAACGGCTGGAGAGCGGATATCTGTATCTCGGTAGCCCCGTCAAACAGATCCGCCCGTTAAGTGATGAAGAGAAGGCTGGGTTACGCTATTCCGCGAATAATTACGTGAAATGGAAGGACGAATATCTGGATCAGGGTAACCAGACCCAGCCTTGATCATCTTCACTTTGTTCCTGAATTAAGTTTTCCGCTTCTTCTTCCAGGTCCCAGCGATGCTGACGAAAACTCGCTAACCACTGTTCTGGCGTATCTCCAGTAAAGCGATACGCCAGACTCTCGCCAGAGATCGCGCATGTCAGTTGCATACCATTCACGAGAGCGGGAAAACATACACATTTTTTATTCTCGTCCCACTCTTCCCTGTCCGGAAACTGGATGGCCTGATTCACGCGGACAATTCCTCCTGCAATTGCTTTATAACTGGTTCTACGTCAGGCAGAACACCGTGCCAGAGAAGAAAGGCATGAGCCGCCTGTGCACCAGCATTCCTAAACCATCAGCATTACGCTTGAGCCTCGCTGCTCACACCATGCCAGAAAAGGAGTTTTTCCTTTCTGATAGAACATGTCATAGCAATAAATGCCTGGATGAATGAGCGATGACGGGATCGCCGGAATATCACCACTGATGCCACTGGATGTTGCATTAATAATGAGATCAAACTCATGACCTTCCAGTTCGTCCATACCCAACGCCTGAATACTGCCAGTGTGCGCAAACAATTTAGCCAACTCTTCCGCGCGGGATACCGTCCGATTAGTGATTGTCACCGCACAGTCCAGGGAAAGAAGTGGCAGTAGTACGCCGCGAGATGCTCCACCAGCGCCGATGAGCAGAATACGTAAACCAGGACGGATAAAAGACAGACGTTCCAGATCGCTTAACAAACCTATACCATCGGTATTGTCACCCAGCAGGCGTCCATCTTCTAACCGCTTGAGGGTATTAACAGCACCAGCCAACGCTGCCCGTTCAGTAAGCTCATCCGCTCTGGCAAAAGCCTCTTCTTTAAAAGGCACCGTCACATTCGCACCTTTACCACCAGCACGAAAGAAAGCGTTCAGTGTGTTGATGAAATCATTGATGGGTGCCAACACGCGCCCATAGGGATGTTCAATATTCAGTTGCTGAGCAAATTGCTGATGAATGAATGGCGATTTGCTGTGGGCTATCGGATTACCAAAAACAGCATAGGTTTCCATTATGTTACCCCTGTCGAAACAGTTCACCCGTCAGGGCATCGCGGATTTCTGAAGGATTTAAACGCCCCCCCGTTTCACCAGGCACAACCGGGAACGCCGCGCCAAATTGTGCGCGAACTTCGTCTACTGTTCGACAAGGTGGCAATCCACTCAAGTTGGCACTGGTAGAAACCAGCGGTTTACCATAAGCCTGGCACAAAGCAACCACCAACGGATGGTCGGTGACTCGTACAGCAAGCGAATCAAAGCGGCCCGTCAACCAGCGCGGTGTTGTCGCAGGCGCGGGAAAGACAAAGGTGACAGGACCTGGCCAGCGGGAAAAAATGGTTTCACGCTGCGCATCAGTCAGCATGGTGTCATCAATATAGGGTTTAAGCTGCTCGTAATTTGCCGCGATTAAAATCAGCCCTTATCAACCGGACGCTGTTTTAACTCCAACAGTCTCATCACTGCTGTTTCGCTATCAGGATCGCACCCAACACCGAAAACGGCTTCCGTTGGATAGGCGATGACACGTTCTTCATTGAGGACATCTATCGCAGCTGCGATAGCGTCTCCTTGCAGGTTATTATTCACGTTATTATTCCGCCGAAACCGGCTTTCCACATTGTTTACTGGCACAAAAGTGTTTTACACCCTGCGCGGTTTTCTTTTCGATGAGTAGTGGATAATGACACTCAGGCATTCTCCAGCTATGGGTTTGAAGTTAATGGCAAATTGACACTCCGGGTAGCGATCACAGGAGTGAAATGTTTTGCCATAACGGGAGCGGCGCTGGACCAGATGGCCCGTCCGGCATTGGGGGCATGTAATTGCTGTTTCGTCCGGTTTATCGATAAGTTCGGTATGTTCGCATTCAGGGTAGTTACTGCAACCAATAAACATACCAAAGCGTCCCTGGCGTAATACCAGATTTGCGCCACATGCAGGGCAAACCTGCCCCTCCAGAACTTTGACAATATGTCCATCCGCTGAAGATTTCAGAGGACGGACGTAGTCACACGCCGGATACTGTGAGCATCCAAGAAACGGACCGTGTTTCCCGGATCGAATAACCAGTTCAGCCCCGCACTTTGGGCAGGACTCATTATTACGCACCGTGAACAGTGCTGATTTCGCCATAACAACTTATGCTGAATTAAAGAAATGATTAATGCAGCATACCTTCATTCACTTCAAAGAGTAATTCTTCCATTTGCTGGTACGCATTTTCGCAGCCCGGAATATTGAACAACACCATCAGGATTACCCATTTCAGATCATCCAGTTCGAACTCTGCGTTATCCAGCGCGAGCACTCGCTCTATCACCATTTCACGAGTTTCAAGGTTGAGCACCTGAATCTGCTCAAGGAAAAGCAGAAAACCACGACAGCTGGCATCCAGTCTTTCACACTCCTCAGGGGTATAAATACGCATGGAGAGTGGATCAGAGGCCAGTTGCATCGGTTCTGCCAGTCCTTCCTGATAATCCGCAAGCTTTTCCAGCCAAAGCAGGGCATTGTAGATATCTTCTCGATCAAATCCTGCGTCGGTAAGATCCTGTTCAAGTTTGTCTTGATCCACACGCAACTCAGCTTCTGTGTGAATATAGGTTTCAAACAAATACATTAGTACGTCGAACATGGCATGCCCTCCTCAATCGGACATAGCCGCCGGGTACAGCTGCGATCCATCCTGCTAACTCCAGTTCGAGTAGTTGAGTAACTACCTCTGGCACAGGTTGGCCGGCACGTTCAGCGACGACGTCAACAGGTGTTACCTCATCTCCTACGTTAGCCAGGAGCTCAGGAAATGGCAATGCCACGTCTTGCTGATCTGGTGAATAAAATGAATTTTCAGGGGCGTCTGGCAACCAGTGCAATCCAAATTGCAAGTTTTCCAGAATTTCTTCCGGTTCCGTCACAAGAATCGCACCTTGTTTTATTAACCAGTGAGGCCCTTCGCTTCCCGGATTCCCTATTGGACCTGGCAAGGCAAAAACTTCACGCCCCTGCTCAAGCGCACAACGTGCTGTCACCAGCGAACCACTGCGCAAAGCCGCTTCCACCACCAGTACACCTTTACTTAGACCACTGATAATGCGATTTCTTCGTGGGAAATTGTAAGCAAGGGGTGGAACATCGAGGGGAAATTCCGAGACGAGAGCGCCACCCTGTTCAAGCAAACTGGTAGCCAGTCGGGCATGACGACGCGGATGAATGGTATTAAGTCCATTCCCTAATACAGCAATGCTGACGCCATTTACCTGTAAGGCCGCTTTATGCGCCACACCATCGATTCCACGCGCCAGTCCACTCGTAATTGTCACTCCACGCGTCGCCAGAGTTTCGCAAAATAATCGTCCCCATCGCTCGCCATACCATGAATGCGCCCGACTCCCCACTACGGCAAGCTGAAATGAATGCAGCGCGTGCAGTTCTCCTTCAACAAACAGTGCGCCGGGGTAATCTGTCGTCGCCAGAAGTTGAGGAGGATAAAATTCGCTGTCCGCAGGAATTAAATGATGGTTGGGTTGCTCCAACCAACAAAGTGAGCTTTCGATACTCTTTCGCGGAAATGAAAGAAAGCGTTGTGCCTGCCGCAATGTAAGCCCAGTTTGCTGCAATACAACCGCATCAATATGCGACTGTTTTGCCAGCCAGTGAGCTATACGGACCATTTCATCGCCGTACAAGCTGCTGATGCTCATTAAACGCAGCCAAATTTCTGTATCGACCATCCTTATCTCCCTGCCATAAGCAGCCTTAGCAATCTTTGCGATTGGTCAGTGATGCTGTCAATCAGAGGGGGATTTGTCTAGAATAGAAGAAATAATCTTTCTAACTCCTGAACACATCTCTGGAGATTTATGTCAGTTTTGCAAGTGTTACATATTCCGGACGAGCGGCTTCGCAAAGTTGCTAAACCGGTAGAAGAAGTGAATGCAGAAATTCAGCGTATCGTCGATGATATGTTCGAGACGATGTACGCAGAAGAAGGTATTGGCCTGGCGGCAACCCAGGTTGATATCCATCAACGTATCATTGTTATTGATGTTTCGGAAAACCGTGACGAACGGCTGGTGTTAATCAATCCGGAGCTTTTAGAAAAAAGCGGCGAAACAGGCATTGAAGAAGGTTGCCTGTCGATCCCTGAACAACGTGCTTTAGTGCCACGCGCAGAGAAAGTTAAAATTCGCGCCCTGGACCGCGACGGTAAACCATTTGAACTGGAAGCAGACGGTCTGTTAGCCATCTGTATTCAGCATGAGATGGATCACCTGGTCGGCAAACTGTTTATGGATTATCTGTCACCGCTGAAACAACAACGTATTCGTCAGAAAGTTGAAAAACTGGATCGTCTGAAAGCCCGGGCTTAAGGATAAGAACTAACGTGTCAGAATCACTACGTATTATTTTTGCGGGTACACCTGACTTTGCAGCGCGTCATCTCGACGCGCTGTTGTCTTCTGGTCATAACGTCGTTGGCGTGTTCACCCAGCCAGACCGACCGGCAGGACGCGGTAAAAAACTGATGCCCAGCCCGATTAAAGTTCTGGCTGAGGAAAAAGGTCTGCCCGTTTTCAACCTGTTTCCCTGCGTCCACAAGAAAACCAGCAACTGGTCGCCGATCTGCAGGCTGATGTTATGGTCGTCGTCGCCTATGGTTTAATTCTGCCTAAAGCTGTGCTGGAGATGCCGCGTCTTGGCTGTATCAACGTTCATGGTTCACTGCTGCCACGCTGGCGCGGTGCTGCACCAATCCAACGCTCACTATGGCGGGTGATGCAGAAACTGGTGTGACCATTATGCAAATGGATGTTGGTTTAGACACCGGTGACATGCTCTATAAGCTCTCCTGCCCGATTACTGCAGAAGATACCAGTGGTACGCTGTACGACAAGCTGGCAGAGCTTGGCCCACAAGGCTTATCACCACGTTGAAACAATTGGCAGACGGCACGGCGAAACCAGAAGTTCAGGACGAAACTCTTGTCACTTACGCCGAGAAGTTGAGTAAAGAAGAAGCGCGTATTGACTGGTCACTTTCGGCAGCACAGCTTGAACGCTGCATTCGCGCTTTCACCCCATGGCCAATGAGCTGGCTGGAAATTGAAGGACAGCCGGTTAAAGTCTGGAAAGCGTCGGTCATTGATACGGCAACCAACGCTGCACCAGGAACGATCCTTGAAGCCAACAAACAAGGCATTCAGGTTGCGACTGGTGATGGCATCCTGAACCTGCTCTCGTTACAACCTGCGGGTAAGAAAGCGATGAGCGCGCAAGACCTCCTGAATTCTCGTCGGGAATGGTTTGTTCCGGGCAACCGTCTGGTCTGATAGTCCACTCTTCTAAGCCCGGTCTTGCCGGGCATTTTTATACTTATGAAAAAACAACGTAATTTACGTAGCATGGCGGCCCAGGCCGTTGAACAAGTCGTCGAGCAAGGGCAATCATTAAGCAACATTCTGCCACCGCTCCAGCAAAAAGTTTCCGATAAAGACAAAGCACTTCTTCAAGAGTTGTGCTTTGGCGTACTGCGTACGCTTTCGCAGTTAGACTGGCTGATTAATAAGTTAATGGCCCGTCCGATGACCGGCAAACAGCGGACCGTGCATTACCTGATTATGGTTGGTTTGTATCAACTGCTTTATACCCGCATTCCACCTCATGCTGCGCTGGCTGAAACGGTTGAAGGCGCTATCGCAATTAAGCTCCGCAACTTAAAGGGTTGATAAACGGTGTATTACGCCAGTTCCAGCGTCAGCAAGAAGAGTTATTAGCCGAGTTTAATGCCAGTGATGCACGTTATCTGCATCCTTCCTGGTTGCTGAAGCGTCTGCAAAAAGCGTATCCCGAGCAGTGGCAATCCATCGTCGAAGCCAATAACCAGCGTCCGCCAATGTGGCTGCGCGTTAATCGTACGCATCATTCCCGCGACAGCTGGCTTGCATTGCTGGATGAAGCAGGAATGAAAGGTTTCCCGCATGCGGATTACCCTGATGCTGTACGGCTGGAAACACCTGCACCTGTTCATGCGCTACCTGGTTTTGAAGACGGATGGATTACCGTTCAGGATGCATCAGCACAAGGTTGCATGACCTGGCTTGCGCCACAAAACGGTGAACACATTCTGGATCTTTGTGCCGCCCCCGGCGGTAAAACAACGCATATCCTTGAGGTGGCACCAGAAGCGCAGGTTGTTGCGGTTGATATTGACGAACAGCGCCTCTCTCGCGTTTACGACAATTTAAAACGCCTTGGTATGAAGGCAACCGTGAAACAAGGTGATGGCCGTTACCCTTCCCAATGGTGTGGCGAGCAACAGTTTGATCGCATTTTATTAGATGCGCCTTGTTCAGCAACGGGGGTGATTCGTCGCCATCCGGATATTAAATGGTTACGTCGCGATCGCGATATCCCGGAACTCGCGCAATTGCAGTCTGAAATTCTCGACGCCATTTGGCCGCATTTAAATCCGGTGGAACCCTGGTCTATGCCACCTGTTCGGTGTTACCGGAAGAGAATAGCCTGCAGATTAAAGCTTTTTTGCAACGTACCGCTGATGCCGAACTTTGCGAAACAGGAACACCAGAGCAACCGGGTAAACAAAATCTGCCTGGTGCCGAAGAGGGCGACGGCTTCTTTTACGCTAAGCTAATCAAAAAGTGATGAGATAACGGGTCGAGACTGATGAAAATTATCATTCTAGGTGCCGGCCAGGTTGGCGGCACACTGGCGGAAAACCTGGTTGGCGAGAACAACGATATTACTGTTGTCGATACCAACGGTGAGCGTCTGCGGACCTTGCAGGATAAATTTGACCTGCGAGTCGTGCAGGGGCATGGCTCTCATCACGCGTATTGCGGGAGGCAGGTGCCGACGACGCCGATATGCTGGTTGCTGTAACCAGTTCAGATGAAACCAATATGGTTGCCTGCCAGGTAGCCTACTCACTTTTCAACACCCCTAATCGCATCGCTCGCATCCGCTCACCAGACTACGTACGCGATGCCGATAAGCTATTTCATTCAGATGCTGTACCGATTGATCATCTGATCGCACCAGAGCAGTTGGTTATCGATAATATTTACCGACTGATTGAGTATCCAGGCGCATTGCAGGTGGTGAACTTCGCTGAGGGTAAAGTCAGCCTCGCTGTAGTTAAAGCCTATTATGGCGGCCCGCTGATTGGTAATGCACTTTCGACCATGCGCGAACATATGCCACATATCGATACTCGTGTGGCAGCAATTTTCCGCCACGATCGCCCATTCGTCCACAAGGTTCGACCATTGTTGAAGCTGGTGATGAAGTGTTCTTTATTGCCGCTTCACAGCATATCCGCGCGGTGATGAGTGAATTACAGCGACTGGAAAAACCGTATAAGCGGATCATGCTGGTTGGTGGCGGTAATATCGGTGCAGGGCTGGCGCGTCGTCTGGAAAAAGATTACAGCGTTAAACTCATCGAACGTAATCAGCAGCGCGCTGCCGAACTGGCGGAAAAGTTGCAGAATACGATCGTCTTTTTTGGTGATGCGTCGGATCAAGAACTGCTGGCTGAAGAACATATCGATCAAGTTGATCTGTTTATTGCCGTCACCAACGATGACGAGGCCAATATCATGTCCGCCATGCTTGCCAAACGTATGGGTGCGAAAAAGGTGATGGTATTGATCCAGCGTCGCGCTTATGTGGATCTGGTTCAGGGAAGTGTGATCGATATTGCGATTTCACCACAACAAGCAACTATTTCTGCGTTGCTTAGCCATGTGCGAAAAGCAGATATTGTTGGTGTTTCCTCGTTGCGCCGCGGCGTAGCAGAAGCTATTGAAGCCGTTGCTCACGGTGATGAAAGCACCTCACGCGTTGTCGGCAGAGTCATTGACGAAATCAAGCTACCGCCAGGAACGATTATTGGAGCGGTGGTACGTGGAAACGACGTGATGATTGCCAATGACAATCTGCGCATTGAGCAAGGCGATCACGTAATTATGTTCCTCACAGATAAAAAGTTTATTACCGACGTCGAAAGACTCTTCCAGCCAAGCCCTTTCTTCTTGTAATTAATAAGGCGTCTAATGACGCCTTATTATTTCCCTTTGATTATTAAGGATTAATTAAATCCATTCCTGGCAGGAAAATGGCTTAACATTTGTTAGACTTATGGTTGTCGGCTTCATAGGGAGAATAACATGAGCATTATTAAAGAATTTCGCGAATTTGCGATGCGCGGGAACGTGGTGGATTTGGCGGTGGGTGTCATTATCGGTGCGGCATTCGGGAAGATTGTATCTTCACTGGTTGCCGATATCATCATGCCACCTCTGGGCTTATTAATTGGCGGGATCGACTTTAAACAGTTTGCTGTCACGCTACGCGATGCGCAGGGGGATATCCCTGCTGTTGTGATGCATTACGGTGTCTTCATTCAAAACGTCTTTGATTTTCTGATTGTGGCCTTTGCCATCTTTATGGCGATTAAGCTAAATCAACAAACTGAATCGGAAAAAAGAAGAACCAGCTGCCGCACCTGCACCAACTAAAGAAGAAGTATTACTGGCAGAAATTCGTGATTTGCTGAAAGAGCAGAATAACCGCTCTTAACAAGCGCCTGAAAGCAGAAGACCAGTGGTAAAAAAGTGATTTACTTTCTTGCCACTGGCCTCCCAGTTCCCCCGATTGCCATGTTTTCCTTTTCGCATGTAACTGCCTTTCCCTTTCTTATTTTTCTCTACTCGCTGTCGGAATAAGGGATCATGTAGTAATGCTTCTATCGCATTATCCTTTATCTGCCCTTTAGTATGCTGATATCGGCTCATAAAAACTCCAGTTGGTTATTTAACGGCGCGAGTGTAATCCTGTCAGTGCAAAAAATCAACAGCCACTCTTAACGCCACTCGCCCCTTGTTCAAGAGCTTCAAGAATCGAGCAATAAACACTGCTATGGGCGGTCCCACAACAGGCATCGTTAAGGCGTTGCAAGGAACGCTGCATACTCTGCAACTCGGCTATCCGTGCTTCGACTTCCTGCAATCTTTCCTGCACAATGCCTTTTGACTCCTGACAGGTATGGTGTTCAGGATCGATGCGGATCGACAGCAACTCGCGGATCGACTCCAGACTGAAACCTAGTTGTCTGGCATGGCGGATAAATTTCAATCGCTGGAGATCGCTTTCGGTATACAGGCGAAACCCGCCTTCAGTACGCACTTCATGCTCCATCATCTGCTGTTTTTCGTAATAACGAATCGTGTCAGGTGTTACTTCCGCCATTTTTGCCAGCTCACCAATGCGATACATACATACTCCACTAGTTATCGTTGATTTTGTCTAACAACTTGTCAGCATAATCGCCGCGTAAAAAATCGGTACTCAATCCAGCTTGTCGCAGCTTCAATTCCAGTAATGACAATCGACGGCTAACCTCTTGATATTGCGGATCATCGTGACGGATACCTTTGAGAATATCCAGAAGCTGAATTGCTTCTCTCCGTTGCTCAAGTTCTGGCGGTAAGCAACCGGCATTCTTCAGCAAGCGATACCCCGCACGTAATTCCGGTGGCACATGAGAATCATCATCAAGTATCAATGGTTCGCCGCTACCTGCCAGGTTATCAAACTCACCTTTCGCTTGCGCTTCTGCTATATGACGCTCTGCCCACTGGTCAAGTAACCACATATATACTCCAGGGGATGAACAAAAAGAGTACAGCTATTGTAGATAAGTGGGGATACTACGGGTATAAAAAAACCCGCCGGGGCGGGTTTTTACGTTGCTTCAGATTACTCTGCAGCAGCTTCTGCTTTCTCTGAACGATCAACCAGCTCGATGTAAGCCATCGGCGCGTTGTCGCCTGCACGGAAGCCACACTTCAGAATACGAGTGTAACCACCGGCACGGCTCGCGAAACGCGGGCCCAGTTCGTTAAACAGTTTTGCCACGATCTCGTTATCACGAGTACGGGCGAATGCCAGACGACGATTAGCAACGCTATCAGTCTTGGCAAGAGTAATCAGCGGCTCAACTACGCGGCGCAGCTCTTTCGCTTTAGGCAGAGTCGTCTTGATGATTTCATGACGAACCAGTGAACCTGCCATATTGCGGAACATAGCCTGGCGATGGCTGCTGTTGCGGTTCAGTTGACGACCACTCTTACGATGGCGCATGACCTTATCCTTCTCAGTAAAACCTTAACCTGTGATCCGGTTACTCGTCAGCGATGCTTGCCGGTGGCCAGTTTTCCAGGCGCATGCCCAGAGACAGTCCACGGGAAGCCAGCACGTCTTTAATCTCAGTAAGAGATTTTTTACCAAGGTTAGGCGTTTTAAGGAGCTCAACCTCGGTACGCTGTACCAGATCACCGATATAGTGGATAGCTTCTGCTTTAAGGCAGTTAGCAGAGCGGACAGTCAATTCCAGATCGTCAACAGGGCGCAGCAGGATCGGATCGAACTCTGGTTTCTCTTCTTTCACTTCAGGCTGACGTACATCACGTAAGTCAACGAAAGCTTCCAGTTGTTCAGCCAGAATGGTTGCCGCACGACGAATCGCCTCTTCAGGATCGATTGTGCCGTTGGTTTCCATTTCGATGACCAGCTTGTCCAGGTCGGTACGCTGTTCTACACGCGCTGCTTCAACATTGTAGGCAATACGCTCCACAGGGCTGTAGCATGCGTCGACCAGCAGACGGCCGATTGGGCGCTCATCTTCTTCCGAATGAATTCGGGTAGAAGCCGGCACATAACCACGACCGCGCTGAACTTTGATACGCATGCTAATAGACGCGTTCTCATCGGTCAGGTGGCAGATCACGTGCTGCGGCTTGACGATTTCGACATCACCGTCGTGGGTGATATCGGCTGCAGTCACAGGGCCAATGCCAGATTTATTCAAGGTAAGAATAACTTCATCTTTGCCCTGAACTCTCACCGCCCAGCCCTTTCAGGTTGAGCAGGATTTCCAGGATATCTTCCTGAACGCCTTCTTTGGTGCTGTACTCATGTAGTACACCATCAATCTCAACCTCGGTCACCGCGCAACCCGGCATCGATGAGAGCAGAATACGGCGCAGTGCGTTACCCAGAGTATGGCCAAAGCCACGCTCTAAAGGCTCAAGGGTCACCTTGGCGTGCGTCGAACTCACTTGCTCGATATCAACCAGGCGCGGTTTTAGAAACTCTGTCACAGAACCCTGCATTGTGTCCTCTCTTTGGTACTAAGCTTTACTTGGAGTAAAGCTCGACGATCAGGTGTTCGTTAATGTCCGCAGACAGATCAGAACGCTCCGGCTTACGCTTAAACGTACCTTCCATCTTGCCAGCATCAACTTCCAGCCAGGTTGGCTTTTCACGCTGCTCAGCCAGCTCCAGAGCGGCTTTCACGCGAGACTGCTTCTTCGCTTTCTCACGAATGCTTACAACGTCATTCGGACTAACCTGATAAGAAGCGATGTTAACAACACGACCGTTTACCATAATTGCTTTATGGCTAACCAGCTGACGTGCTTCTGCACGAGTGGCACCGAAGCCCATACGGTATACAACGTTGTCCAGACGACCTTCCAGCAGAGCCAACAGGTTTTCACCGGTGTTGCCTTTCAGACGTGCTGCTTCTTTGTAGTAGTTACGGAACTGACGCTCCAGCACACCATAGATACGGCGAACTTTTTGCTTTTCACGCAACTGCACACCATAGTCAGACAGACGCGGTTTACGCGCACCGTGCTGGCCAGGAGCTTGTTCAATTTTACACTTGGTATCGATCGCGCGAACGCCAGACTTAAGGAATAAGTCGGTGCCCTCACGACGGCTCAGCTTGAGCTTAGGACCCAAATATCTTGCCATTTTCTTTCTCCAACAAACCTGGAAAACGAGGCGTTATACGCGACGTTTTTTCGGCGGACGACAACCGTTATGAGGGATCGGAGTCACATCAGTAATATTAGTGATGCGGAAACCTGCGGCGTTCAGAGCACGAATAGTAGATTCGCGGCCTGGACCCGGACCTTTAACCATAACTTCCAGATTCTTGATGCCGTATTCTTTCACGGCGTCAGCGCAACGCTCTGCTGCAACCTGAGCTGCAAACGGAGTGGATTTGCGAGAACCACGGAAACCGGAACCACCGGCTGTTGCCCAACCAACGCGTTACCCTGACGATCAGTGATAGTCACGATGGTGTTGTTGAAAGAAGCATGGATATGAGCCACGCCGTCAGAGACTTGTTTTCTTACACGTTTACGTGCACGAATTGGTGCCTTTGCCATTATTCAATCACCCCGATTATTTCTTGATCGGTTTGCGCGGACTACGGGTACGTGCGTTGGTCTTGGTACGCTGACCGCGAACCGGGAGACCACGACGATGACGCAAACCGCGATAGCAACCAAGATCCATCAGGCGCTTGATGCTCATGCTGATTTCACGGCGCAGATCACCTTCAACGACAAATTTGGCAACTTCGTCACGCAGCGTGTCGATTTGTCCTTCAGACAGCTCACTGATCTTAACATCTTCAGCGATACCCGCTGCAGCCAGGATGGCTTTAGAACGGGTCTTGCCGACGCCATAAATCGAAGTTAATGCGATTACGGCATGCTTATGATCAGGAATGTTAATGCCTGCTATACGGGCCACTATGCACTCCTACTATTTAATATGTACGTTCCATGCTGAAAAGCCCGTTTTCAGGATACTCAAATGGAAACGCACAGACATACAAAAGATTGGCTGGCTAATCTAGCCAGCTCAACCCAACTTTGCAAGAAAAATATGCGAAAAAATCAGCCTTGGCGCTGTTTATGCTTCGGCTCGGCACTGCAAATCACACGGATGACACCATCACGCTTAACGATTTTGCAGTTACGGCATAATTTCTTGACGGAAGCACGAACTTTCATTTTTACTCTCCGTAACTTCTCGGGCGACCAATTATCGGCCGTAGCCTTTCAGGTTCGCCTTCTTCAATGCAGACTCATACTGACTGGACATCATCAGAGTTTGCACTTGAGCCATAAAGTCCATAATCACGACAACAACGATAAGCAGTGAGGTCCCACCGAAGTAGAACGGTACTTTCATTGCATCACGCATGAACTCCGGGATCAGGCAGATAAAGGTAATATACAGCGCACCAACCAGGGTCAGGCGGGTCATTACTTTATCGATATACTTCGCCGTTTGCTCTCCCGGACGAATTCCTGGTACAAATGCACCGGACTTCTTCAGGTTATCTGCTGTTTCACGCGGGTTGAAAACCAACGCCGTGTAGAAGAAACAGAAGAAGATGATTGCAGACGCATAGAGTAACACATAAAGCGGTTGCCCAGGCTGCAAATACAGCGAAATTGTTGTCAGCCAGTTCCAACCAGTACCGCCCCCCGAACCATGACGCGATGGTCGCCGGGAACAGAATAATACTGGAAGCGAAGATTGCCGGGATTACCCCCGCCATATTCACTTTCAGCGGTAAATGTGTGCTCTGTGCAGCATAGACACGACGACCTTGCTGACGTTCGCGTAGTTTACCACAATGCGGCGTTGACCACGCTCAACAAATACAACAAAGAACGTCACTGCAAATACTAATACTGCAACCAACAGCAACACGAGGAAGTGCAGGTCGCCTTGACGCGCTTGCTCGATAGTATGGGCAATGGCTGGCGGGAGTCCCGCGACAATACCGGCGAAGATAATGATTGAAATACCGTTGCCGATACCTCGTTCAGTGATCTGTTCGCCCAACCACATCAGGAACATCGTTCCTGTAACCAGACTTACAACAGCGGTGAAGTAGAATGCAAAGCCCGGGTTAATCACCAGGCCTTGCATACCAGGCATATTCGGCAGACCGGTAGCAATACCGATCGACTGGAATATTGCCAGCACCAGAGTACCGTAACGGGTGTACTGGCTGATCTTACGACGACCAGACTCCCCTTCTTTCTTAATTTCTGCCAACGTTGGGTGAACCACCGTCAGCAGCTGGATAATGATCGACGCCGAAATATACGGCATGATCCCCAGAGCAAAGATAGAAGCACGGCTGAGAGCACCACCAGAGAACATGTTAAACATCTCAATGATGGTGCCTCGCTGTTGCTCAAGCAGTTTGGCAAGTACAGCGGCATCAATACCAGGGATCGGAATAAAAGAGCCAATACGGAACACAATCAGCGCACCGATAACAAACAGCAGTCTGCGTTTCAGCTCGCCTAAGCCACCTTTGGCACTTTGAAAATCTAATCCCGGTTGTTTAGCCATCTGCTACTTATTCCTCGATTTTACCGCCAGCAGCTTCGATAGCAGCACGAGCGCCTTTAGTAACACGCAGGCCACGAACAGTTACCGGAGTCGTTACTTCGCCAGCCAGGATCACTTTCGCGAACTCGATCTGGATACCGATAATGTTAGCCGCTTTCAGCGTGTTCAGGTCTACTACACCGCCTTCTACTTTAGCCAGGTCAGACAGACGAACTTCGGCTGTAATCGCTGCTTTACGAGAAGTGAAGCCGAATTTCGGCAGACGACGGTACAGAGGCATCTGACCACCCTCGAAACCGCGACGTACGCCACCGCCAGAACGAGACTTCTGACCTTTGTGACCACGACCACCGGTTTTACCGAGGCCAGAACCGATACCACGACCCAGGCGTTTACCCGCCTTTTTGGAGCCTTCGGCCGGAGACAGAGTATTTAAACGCATCTCTTACTCCTCAACTTTAACCATGAAGGAAACCGCGTTGATCATACCGCGAATAGCAGGAGTATCCTCGCGCTCTACGGTGTGACCAATACGACGCAGACCCAGGCCAAGCAGCGTTGCCTTGTGTTTCGGCAGACGACCGATTGCACTGCGGGTTTGAGTAATTTTAATAGTCTTTGCCATGGTTTATTTCCCCAGAATTTCTTCAACGGATTTACCACGCTTGGCAGCGACCATTTCTGGAGAATTCATATTTTCCAGGCCATCAATAGTTGCACGAACCACGTTGATCGTTGGTGGAACCATATGCTTTAGCCAGAACGTTATGAACCCCAGCGACTTCCAGAACGGCGCGCATTGCACCACCGGCGATGATACCGGTACCTTCGGAAGCCGGCTGCATGAATACGCGAGAACCCGTGTGAACACCTTTAACAGGGTGTTGCAGAGTGCCGTTATTCAGCGCGACGTTAATCATATTGCGACGGGCTTTTCCATCGCTTTCTGGATCGCTGCTGGAACTTCACGCGCTTTACCGTAACCAAAACCAACGCGACCGTTACCATCGCCAACTACAGTCAGAGCTGTGAAGGAGAAAATACGACCACCTTTAACGGTTTTAGATACGCGGTTTACCGCGATCAGCTTTTCCTGCAGTTCGCCAGCTTGTTTTTCGATGTGAGCCATCTTACACCTCTACCTTAGAACTGAAGGCCAGCTTCACGGGCAGCATCTGCCAGTGCCTGGACACGACCATGATATTGGAACCCGGAACGGTCAAAGGATACATCTTTGATGCCTTTTTCCAGAGCGCGTTCAGCGACAGCTTTACCCACAGCTGCAGCCGCGTCTTTGTTACCGGTGTACTTCAGTTGTTCAGCGATAGCTTTTCTACAGTAGAAGCAGCTACCAGAACTTCAGAACCGTTCGGTGCAATTACCTGTGCGTAAATGTGACGCGGGGTACGATGTACCACCAGGCGAGTTGCGCCCAGCTCCTGGAGCTTGCGGCGTGCGCGGGTCGCACGACGGATACGAGCAGATTTCTTATCCATAGTGTTACCTTACTTCTTCTTAGCCTCTTTGGTACGCACGACTTCGTCGGCGTAACGAACACCCTTGCCTTTATAAGGCTCAGGACGACGGTAGGCGCGCAGATCCGCTGCAACCTGGCCGATCACCTGCTTATCAGCGCCTTTCAGCACGATTTCAGTCTGAGTCGGACATTCAGCAGTGATACCCGCAGGCAGCTGATGGTCAACAGGATGAGAGAAACCCAGAGACAGGTTAATCACATTGCCTTTAACCGCTGCACGGTAACCTACACCAACCAGCTGCAGCTTCTTAGTGAAGCCTTCGGTAACACCGATAACCATTGAGTTCAGCAGGGCACGCGCGGTACCAGCCTGTGCCCAACCGTCTGCGTAACCATCACGCGGACCGAAGGTCAGGGTATTATCTGCATGTTTAACTTCAACAGCATCGTTGAGAGTACGAGTCAGCTCGCCGTTTTTACCTTTGATCGTAATAACCTGACCGTTGATTTTTACGTCAACGCCGGCAGGAACAACGACCGGTGCTTTAGCAACACGAGACATTTTTTCCTCCGATTAGGCTACGTAGCAGATAATTTCGCCACCAAGACCAGCCTGGCGCGCTGCACGATCAGTCATAACACCTTTAGAGGTAGAAACAACTGCGATACCCAGACCCGCCATAACTTTCGGCAGCTCATCTTTACGTTTATAGATGCGCAGACCTGGGCGGCTGACACGCTGAATGCTTTCTACAACAGCTTTGCCCTGGAAATACTTCAGAGTAAGTTCCAGTTCAGGCTTGGTGTCGCCTTCAACTTTAAAATCTTCAATAAAACCTTCTTCCTTCAGCACGTTGGCGATTGCCACTTTCAGCTTGGAGGAAGGCATGGTGACCGCAGCTTTGTTCGCGGCCTGACCGTTACGGATACGGGTCAGCATATCCGCGATCGGATCTTGCATGCTCATCTGTCTTTACTCCCGTGATTCAATTGGTGACAATTACCAGCTAGCCTTTTTCAGACCCGGGATTTCACCGCGCATAGCGGCTTCACGGACCTTAATACGGCTCAACCCGAACTTCCGCAGGAAACCATGCGGACGACCTGTTTGACGGCAGCGGTTACGCTGACGAGACGGGCTGGAATCACGCGGCAGAGTCTGCAGCTTGAGAACAGCGTTCCAACGATCTTCGTCGGAAGCGTTCACATCAGAGATGATCGCTTTCAGTTCAGCGCGTTTCGCGAAGTATTTATCAGCTAAAGCTACGCGTTTTACTTCGCGTGCTTTCATTGATTGCTTAGCCATTTAGTAACCCTACCTTACTTGCGGAACGGGAAGTCAAAGGCAGCCAGCAGAGCGCGGCCTTCTTCGTCAGATTTCGCAGTAGTGGTAATGGTAATATCCAAACCACGAACGCGGTCGACTTTATCGTAGTCGATTTCTGGGAAGATGATCTGCTCACGGACACCCATGCTGTAGTTACCACGACCGTCGAAAGACTTAGCGGACAGGCCACGGAAGTCACGGATACGAGGTACAGCAATAGTGATCAGGCGCTCAAAGAACTCCCACATGCGTTCGCCACGCAGAGTTACTTTACAGCCGATCGGATAGCCCTGACGGATTTTGAAGCCTGCAACAGATTTGCGTGCTTTGGTGATCAGCGGTTTTTGACCGGAGATTGCTGCCAGGTCTGCTGCTGCGTTATCCAGCAGTTTTTTGTCAGCGATCGCTTCACCAACACCCATGTTCAGGGTGATCTTCTCGACCCGAGGGACTTGCATGACAGAATTGTAGTTAAACTCAGTCATGAGTTTTTTAACTACTTCGTCTTTGTAGTAATCATGCAGTTTCGCCATCGTACTACTCCAAATTACTTGATAGTTTCGCTGTTAGACTTGAAGAAACGGACTTTTTTACCGTCTTCGAATCTAAAGCCTACACGGTCAGCCTTGCCGGTTGCCGCATTGAAGATTGCTACGTTGGAACCTGAATAGCGGCTTCTTTTTCAACGATGCCACCCGGTTGGTTCAGGGCCGGAACCGGCTTCTGATGTTTCTTAACCAGGTTGATACCTTCAACAATGACCTTGCCGGAAGACAGGACATTCTTAACTTTACCGCGTTTACCTTTATCTTTACCGGTTAACACGATAACTTCGTCATCACGACGGATTTTCGCTGCCATGATTCGCTCCTTAGAGTACTTCTGGTGCCAGAGAGATAATTTTCATGAACTTCTCACTACGAAGCTCACGAGTTACCGGCCCAAAAATACGCGTACCGATAGGCTGCTCGCTGTTGTTGTTCAGAAGAACACAAGCATTACCATCGAAGCGAATGACAGAACCGTCCGGGCGACGAACACCCTTCTTGGTGCGCACCACTACCGCCTTCAGCACATCACCTTTTTTGACCTTACCACGCGGAATTGCTTCTTTGATGGTGATCTTGATGATGTCGCCTACGCCTGCGTAGCGACGGTGCGAGCCACCCAGAACCTTGATACACATTACGCGACGTGCACCGGAGTTGTCGGCGACGTTCAGCATAGTCTGTTCTTGGATCATTTTAGTGCTCCGCTAATGTCAACTACTACTGAGACCCGAAAATCAGGTCGTTAAAAATCCCCATATCGAGGGCGCGGCATTATAACACCGCTTCAAGGATATGGGTAGAAAAAATAAACGGCTCATTTCTGAGCCGTTTATTCGTATCGAGAGAGTGTACTGTATTACAGAACCGCTTTCTCTACAACGCGAACCAGCGTCCAGGATTTAGTCTTGGACAGCGGACGGCATTCGCGGATTTCAACCACGTCACCGATACCGCATTCGTTGTTCTCGTCATGTACGTGCAGTTTGGTCGTACGCTTGATGAATTTACCGTAGATCGGGTGTTTCACAAAACGTTCGATAGCAACAACAATGGATTTCTCCATTTTGTCGCTAACAACGCGACCTTGCAGAGTACGGATTTTATCGGTCATTACGCACCCGCCTTCTCGTTCAGTAAAGTCTTAACGCGTGCGACATCGCGACGCACTTGCTTCAACAGGTGAGACTGTTGCAGCTGGCCACTTGCAGCCTGCATACGCAGGTTGAACTGCTCACGCAGCAGGTTCAGCAGCTCGGTGTTCAGCTCTTCAACGCTCTTCTCACGCAGCTCTTTTGCTTTCATTACATCACCGTCTTAGTTACAAAGGTGGTTTTAATCGGCAGTTTCGCTGCTGCCAGCTTGAATGCTTCACGGGCCAGCTCTTCCGGAACACCGTCCATTTCATACAGGACTTTACCCGGCTGAATCAAGGCAACCCAATACTCCACGTTACCTTTACCTTTACCCATACGCACTGCCAGCGGCTTTTCAGTGATCGGTTTGTCCGGGAACACACGGATCCAGATCTTACCTTGACGCTTAACTGCACGGGTCATAGCACGACGTGCTGCTTCGATCTGACGGGCAGTCAGACGACCACGGCCAACAGCTTTCAGACCGAAGCTGCCGAAGCTAACATCCGTACCCTGCGCCAGACCGCGGTTACGGCCTTTGTGCATTTTACGGAATTTTGTACGCTTTGGTTGTAACATCAGCGACGCTCCTTATTTACGGCCTTTACGCTGCTGCTTTTTAGGCTGAGCAGCCGGTTTTTCCGGTTGTTCAACAGCAGCCATACCACCCAGGATCTCGCCTTTGAAGATCCACACTTTAACGCCGATTACACCGTAAGTGGTGTGCGCTTCAGAGGTGTTGTAGTCGATGTCAGCACGCAGAGTGTGCAGCGGTACGCGACCTTCGCGGTACCATTCGGTACGTGCGATTTCCGCGCCGCCCAGACGGCCGCTAACTTCAACTTTAATACCTTTAGCGCCCAGACGCATTGCGTTCTGTACAGCACGCTTCATAGCACGACGGAACATAACGCGACGTTCCAGCTGAGAAGTGATGCTGTCAGCAACCAGTTTTGCGTCCAGTTCAGGCTTACGAACTTCGGCGATGTTGATCTGTGCAGGAACGCCAGCGATGTCCGCTACGACCTTACGCAGTTTTTCTACGTCTTCACCTTTTTTACCGATAACGATACCCGGGCGAGCAGTGTGAATGGTTACACGGATGCTCTTAGCCGGACGCTCGATAACGATACGAGATACGGACGCTTTAGCCAGTTCCTTAGTCAGGTACTGACGTACTTTAAAATCGCTGTCCAGGTTGTCAGCGAATTCTTTGGTGTTCGCAAACCAGGTAGAGTTCCATGGTTTTACAATACCCAGGCGAATACCATTAGGATGTACTTTCTGACCCATTGCTAGTCTCCAGAGTCTCAGCGATCGGACACAACCACAGTGATGTGGCTGGTGCGCTTCAGGATGCGATCTGCACGACCTTTTGCACGCGGCATAATGCGCTTCATGCTCGGGCCTTCGTCTACGAAATTTTCGTAACTTTCAGATCGTCAATGTCAGCGCCATCGTTGTGTTCAGCGTTAGCAATGGCAGATTCCAGAACTTTCTTGACCAGTACAGCCGCTTTCTTGTTGGTATAGGTCAAAATATCCAGAGCCTGCGACACTTTCTTACCGCGAATCAGGTCAGCAACAAGGCGAACCTTCTGAGCAGAAGAACGAGCATGGCGATGTTTAGCGATAGTTTCCATCTCTTCCTCCTACCTTATTTCTTCTTCGCTTTTTTATCAGCAGCGTGGCCGCGATAAGTACGAGTCGGTGCGAATTCACCCAGTTTGTGACCAACCATTTCGTCGGTTACAAATACCGGAACGTGCTGACGACCATTATGGACAGCGATGGTCAAACCGATCATGTTAGGAAAGATCGTTGAACGACGGGACCAAGTGCGCAGGGGCTTCTTGTCTCCGCTTTCCACCGCTTTCTCTACCTTCTTCAGCAAGTGCAGGTCAATAAAAGGACCTTTCTTGAGAGAACGTGGCATGGCTTATCCTCTAAAATTATTTGCTACGGCGACGTACGATGAATTTATCAGTACGCTTGTTGCTGCGGGTCTTCTTACCTTTGGTCTGAACGCCCCACGGAGTTACCGGGTGCTTACCAAAGTTACGACCTTCACCACCACCATGTGGGTGGTCTACCGGGTTCATCGCGGTACCGCGAACGGTCGGACGAACACCACGCAGCGTGCAGCACCTGCTTTACCCAGAACGCGCAGCATATGCTCAGCATTGCCAACTTCGCCCAGAGTTGCACGGCAGTCTGCTTCTACTTTACGCATTTCACCAGAACGCAGACGCAGGGTGACATAAGCACCATCACGAGCAACGATCTGAACGTAAGTACCAGCGGAACGTGCCAGCTGACCGCCTTTACCTGGTTTCATTTCTACGTTATGAACAGTAGAACCAACCGGGATGTTGCGCATCGGCAGGGTGTTACCTGGTTTGATTGCAGCATCAACGCCAGACTGAATCTGGTCGCCAGCTTTCAGCCTTTAGGGGCCAGGATGTAACGGCGTTCACCGTCTTTGTACAGAACCAGCGCGATGTTCGCGGAACGGTTCGGATCGTACTCAAGACGTTCAACAACTGCCGGGATACCGTCTTTGTTGCGTTTGAAGTCAACAATACGGTAAGCCTGCTTGTGGCCACCACCGATATGACGAGTGGTGATACGGCCATTGTTGTTACGACCACCGGATTTGCTGTTTTTTTCCAGCAACGGAGCAAAAGGTTTGCCCTTGTGCAGCTCAGGGTTAACCACTTTAACTACGTGGCGACGACCCGGAGATGTCGGTTTACATTTAACAACTGCCATTGTATTACTCCTCCGACTTACTCAGCGCCGCCAACGAAGTCCAGATTCTGGCCTTCTTTCAGGGTGACGTAAGCTTTTTTCCAGTCGCTACGACGACCGATACGCTGTCCGTGACGTTTAACTTTCCCTTTAACTACCAGGGTGTTAACGACTTCGACTTCGACTTCAAACAGTTTCTGCACAGCAGCTTTGATTTCTGCTTTGGTCGCGTCTTTAGCAACTTTGAGTACGATGGTATTGGATTTTTCCATCGCAGTAGACGCTTTTTCAGAAACGTGCGGTGCACGCAGCACCTTCAGCAGACGTTCTTCACGAATCATGCCAGCATCTCCTCAACTTGCTTAACAGCATCAGCAGTCATTACGACTTTGTCGAAGGCGATCAGGTAACCGGTCGATACCAGTTGCATCGCGTACGTCAACCTTGTGCAGGTTGCGCGCAGCCAGGAACAGGTTTTCGTCCAGCTCACCGGTGATGATCAGCACATCTTCCAGAGCCATGTCTTTCAGTTTCTGTGCCAGCAGCTTAGTTTTCGGCGCTTCTACAGAGAACTTCTCGACAACGATCAGACGATCCTGACGTACCAGTTCGGACAGGATGCTTTTCAGCGCGCCGCGGTACATCTTCTTGTTAACTTTTTGACTGTGGTCCTGCGGACGAGCAGCAAAGGTCACGCCACCAGAACGCCAGATCGGGCTCTTGATAGAACCAGAACGCGCACGGCCGGTGCCTTTCTGGCGCCACGGTTTTTTACCGGAACCAGTTACTTCAGCACGAGTCTTCTGAGCACGAGTACCCTGACGAGCACCAGCTGCATAAGCAACAACAACCTGGTGAACCAGCGCTTCGTTGAAATCACGACCGAAGGTAGTTTCGGAAACAGTCAGCGCGCTCTGCGCGTCTTTCAATACTAATTCCATTGCTATCTCCTTACGCCTTCACAGCTGGTTTAACGATCAGGTCGCTACCGGTTGCACCCGGGACAGCACCTTTAACCAGCAGCAGGTTGCGCTCAGCGTCAACGCGTACTACGTCAAGGCTCTGAACGGTTACACGTTCGTTACCCATCTGACCTGCCATTTTCTTGCCTTTGAACACTTTGCCCGGAGTCTGGTTCTGACCGATAGAACCCGGAACGCGGTGAGACAAGGAGTTACCGTGAGTAGCGTCCTGGGTACGGAAGTTCCAGCGCTTAACGGTACCTGCGAAACCTTTACCTTTAGAGGTGCCAGTTACGTCAACTTTTTTAACGTCAGCAAACAGTTCAACGCTAATGCTCTGACCTACAGTGAACTCTTCGCCTTCAGCCAGGCGGAATTCCCACAGACCACGGCCAGCTTCTACGCCAGCTTTAGCGAAGTGGCCAGCTTCAGGCTTGGTCACACGGTTAGCTTTTTTAGCACCGGTGGTCACCTGAATAGCACGGTAGCCATCGTTAGCCAGGTCTTTAACCTGAGTAACGCGGTTTGCTTCAACTTCGATTACGGTTACTGGGATAGAAACGCCGTCTTCTGTGAAGATACGGGTCATACCCACTTTTTTACCGACTAAACCAATCATTGTTTCAACCTCTCAATCGCTCAATGACCTGATTAACCCAGGCTGATCTGCACGTCTACACCGGCAGCCAGATCCAGACGCATCAGAGCATCAACGGTTTTCTCGGTTGGCTCAACGATGTCAACCAGACGCAAGTGAGTACGGATTTCGTACTGATCGCCGCGCGTCTTTGTTGACGTGCGGGGAGATCAGAACAGTGAAGCGCTCTTTGCGTGTCGGCAGCGGGATCGGACCACGGACCTGCGCACCAGTGCGCTTGGCAGTCTCGACGATTTCCGCGGTTGCTTGATCGATCAGACGATGATCAAACGCTTTCAGGCGGATACGGATTCTTTGGTTCTGCATGAGACCAGAGCTCCAATTATTTTATAAACGAAAATGATTACTCCTCAGACCCATTACGATTGATGGGAGAGTGTAACCGTTCTTACGTAGCTCCCCGATTGGGAGCATTGTTAGGTAGCCAAATTCGGCTAACTGAGGTTCAGATTGAACCTGCTGTCAACTACGACAAGCCTGCGCATTATACATACTTAACCACCGAACGCAAGCGTATTGCTAGTAAAGTAAACAGCCTTCGGGTTATCTCTCAAGTTCGTTCAGTGCATTTTTGACACGCTCTCTTAAACCGGCTTTCTCGTCGCTTTCTTCCACAGTATTTTCTTCGTCTTCAGAAGAAGAGGGGGCATTCTCAACCGCGACGCCTGGGTCATCTTCCTCCTCGACGGATTCGACGACGGGGAGTGGCTGTTTTTTGAAGAAATAGTGTTGTGTTGATTGTTTAAAAGCGGGCGTTTCAGCTCTACAGTGACTTCGGCTTTTACTATCCAAAGCACCCATAGCTGCCTGGCATACCCACCAACCAGCACCATTCCTGCAAACCACAGGCAAATCAGTAATAAACAAATTACATATATTATGGTGCTGTGTTTTTGTCGGGAGAAGATACCAGGGTGACCTGTTTCTTTCTGCTCACGCGCGGCGATATAGAATTCAAACATGTCATTTCCCCTTCACTGTTGTTTCCGGGGAAATATTTGCTTCATCCCGATATAAGTAGGCACTCTCCCCTGCCACCTGCCAGAGATGTACTAACGTTGAAAAGCCAACAACACCGTCAGTTTTCAAGTGGTGGCTTTTTTGAAATTGCTTTATTTTTTCTACCAACAAGGGACGCCACTCCGCCGAAGGTTCTGTCGAAATATGCAATGCGCGGTTTAACATCGTTTCCAGCCAGAGAATCTCTTCCTCGCTGCTATCACGCGTAATGGTACTCTCCCCTTCCGGCGACATTTTCCACAACAGAAGATAATCACCCGTCCATACCGACTCAAACCATTTATGTGTCAGCGTCCACGTTTGCTGACCTACGAGGACATCAACGCTAGCCTCACCGACGCAACGACCACAACAGGCAATTTTTTGTCCCCGACTTTAAGCGATGCGATCCAGGGCAAATTCTGATCTACCAATGTTTGTAAAGAAGCATTCCCACTTTTACATGCCAGCCCCGCTCTTACTGCCTGATCGCACCAGGCCGAATCAGCTGAGACCTCGTACCCCCATACGCCGTATAACACGCTTAGCGCCTCACTATCGCGCATCACCACATGAGCAATATCCTTAGTCATATCTTGTTTAACTACTGGCGTTACGGGTATCAGCACGCAGGAACGGGTAACGTAGCTGTAAAAGAGGACAGCAGTAGCCAACCACAGGTAAGAGCGATAATGGTTCCACTCATCACCACGGCAAGCTGCATTTTCCGGGGGCGGTTATCACCCAATATGCGGTAAATCATTCGCCATTGTTTTGCTGTGAAAACGCTGGTCTGCTCGGCTTGCTGTAATAAGCGAATTGTTTCGCCGGCAAGCGCCAGCTTTCTGCGATCGCCCCGACATAATAAAGCTATCCGTTTCAGAACTCTGGCGGTTAAAAGGAGATCGGGTTGGTCAATATTCTGACCTTCAAGGATGCTTGCCTTAAGTTCGTGCTCCGTCAGACGTCCTATCGAGACAAGTTCAATGCCCTGTTTTTTAAAATCACGTTCGACTTTTCGATCGGGTCTGCCGATCAGCAAAAATTGACCGTCAGGAATAAGAGATATTGCGCGTTGGAGATCATCAAGTATGCGGCGGTGATTCAGGTGAGCATTTTCAATAATAATAAGAGGGCAGCGACTATCAGTTCGATGAAGCGCATGCAGTAATTGCCCCGCCATCTCATCTCGCGTCCAGGCGCTGTCACGGCAGCCCTGTTCAGCCGCATTATCGTCGGTAACGATCCATGCGGCCTTACCTTGCCAGGAAACAACGAGGCTTAAAGTAATCACACGGCGATGTTTATCTTTTTGCAGTTGCTGCGCCAGCCAGGTTTTTCCACTTCCAGCCTCACCCAACAAATAGCATAGACGCCAGGTTTGACGTTTCTCACACAACCAGGAAAGAATAACTTCTCTTCTCGTAGACATAGAACTTCCTGTTTTAATTATTGATTATCCTTAATCATAAAAATAATGTATGTATTTATTAATTAAATACATATTACTAATATAAATAAATTTTTGCTTGATTCATGCAAGCGGCATTAATACTATTTATACT
>ENA-OQIG01000367-OQIG01000367.1-human-gut-metagenome-genome-assembly--contig:-NODE-367-length-26749-cov-8.536924_pt1 | contig 26749 bp, 27 predicted proteins | sample MGYA00242576_ERZ504741 | MGnify/ENA primary metagenome ERZ504741 (study PRJEB26092, sample SAMD00036436) | human gut metagenome | host: Homo sapiens | study: EMG produced TPA metagenomics assembly of... | reverse complement strand
AATGGATATCCTGCAGGAACATTATGAGGAATATATCTCCCATCTCTATCATGCCAGCTGCAAGATCGTAAAAAGAGATACTTCTGTATGTTTTTATGACTGCTCAAACTACTACTTTGAAATCGAATCGGATGATGAAGATTATGTAGATGAAATAACCGGCGAGACCATAAAGGGACTGCGGAAATACGGACCAAGTAAAGAGCATCGTCCCAATCCGATCGTCGAAATGGGATTGTTCATGGATAAAGATGGGATTCCTCTTTCCATGTGCATTACTTCTGGTTCTGATAATGAACAGACAACTGCTGTTCCACTGGAAAAACAGCTTACAAAAATGCTGGATGGCAAAAAATTTATTTACTGTGCCGATGCCGGGCTTGGCTCTTTGAATATCAGAAATTTCAATGCCATGGGAGGCAGGGCTTTTATCGTTACGCAATCCATAAAAAAGCTTTCTGCTATCTTACAGCAGGCTGTATTCAACGATACGGGATACAGACTGCTTTCAACAGATGAACCGGCAACCATCCAGGATATGAAAACGTTCGATAAATACATGCCTGGAAATAAAGATCTATACAATGACCGGATCTACAAGATCATTCCTGCGGATAAGGCTTTTGACCTGGGATTATATGAAGAAAAAATCTGTAAGAACGGTTCAGTCAGACGGATAAGATCAAAAGCAGTCGTTCCACAAAAGATCATCGTTTCCTTTTCGAGAAAAATGATGGAGTACCAGCGTTATATACGCAGCCGCCAGATTGAACGGGCAAAAAAACTTTTGAAAAATTTAGATCCCGAGACTTACAAAAAAGGTCCTCATGATGTAACACGTTTTATCAAGCGTACTTCTTCTACAAAGTCCGGAGAAACAGTAACTGATAAATATGCGCTTGATCTGGCTGCGATCGAAGCAGAAGAAAAGTACGATGGTTTTTACGCTGTTGCTACAAATCTTGATGATCCTGCAAAAGATATATTAGAAGTCAGCGCAAACAGATATAAGATTGAAGACTGCTTCAGGGTAATGAAGACAAATTTTTCAGCACGTCCGGTTTTTCATCAGAAACGTGAGCGCATCATTGCCCATTTCATGATCTGTTATACTGCATTACTGATCTATCGGCTGATGGAAAAGAAACTCGATCTATATGGCACACATTTCACTGTAGACAGCATCATTAAAACGCTGAACAGTATGAATGTTGTTAATATTGAAGACATGTGCTATATGTCAGCCTACACCAGTTCAGAAATCTGTACTTCACTAAATGCAGTTACCGGCCTTGGATTAGACAAAAAATATTACCAGCCAAAAGAATTAAATAAAAAAATCAAAAAAATTTTAAAGTAGTGTTTCCATACAACATTCTTTTAAACATAAAAAGTGGCATAACCCCAGTAAAATCAAGGGATTCTGCCACTTTATTTTTATTTAACTGTCGAAGATGGGATTATACAAAAAAGCACCCGGATTGTCAAGCATTCCGAGCGCCTTTGCTATTGTTTATATTTCTCATTTCACATGGTTTTAACTTTTATGCTAATCTTGATAAAAGCGCCTCCAGAGCTTCATAACTTTCTATGGTGTTTGACTCTCTTCTGAGCCCTGCGCTGTGACGCATGCCTGCAGTATACCAGGCAACGTGTTTACGCATCTCACGGATTCCTACGAATTCCCCTTTTAATTCAATCTGTTTTCTGGCATGACGCAGGATCATTTCACGTATTTCCTCTACAGACGGGCGTTCCAACAGTTCTCCTGTCCGGAAATAATGGTTCAGTTCGCGGAACAACCAGGGATTTCCCCTTACTGCACGTCCCACCATAACAGCATCACATCCGGTCTGTTTTACCAGTGCTTCTGCTTTCAGCGGAGAATCTACATCTCCGTTTCCAATTACAGGAATGGTAATCGCTTCTTTTACCCTGCGGATCGTATCCCAGTCTGCAGTGCCGGAATAGTACTGCTGTCTGGTGCGCCCATGCACTGCAAGTGCTGCTGCTCCCGCATCCTCAATACGTTTCGCGATTTCAACAATATCTACCGGTTCATTCTCAAATCCGATTCGCACCTTGACAGTCAACGGTTTACTGATTGCAGATGATACTTTTCGAACGATCTCTTCAATCAGATTCGGGTTCTTCAATAATGCAGATCCCTCACCGTTATTGACAACCTTCGGCACAGGGCATCCCATATTGATGTCCAGGATATCGAAATCTCTGTCCTCAATGGATTTCGCAACCTCTGCCATAAGATCCGGTTCACTGCCAAAAAGCTGCATGGAAACCGGGTGTTCACATGGATCAATCTCCATCAGGGCAATGGTGTTCTTATTGTGAAAAGAAATCGCTTTTGCACTGATCATTTCCATACAGATCAGTCCGGCCCCCTGCTCTTTACAGAGCGTTCGAAATGGCAGGTCTGTGACACCTGCCATTGGTGCAAGAACAAACGGATTATCAATCTGTACGTTTCCTATTTTCCACTGCATCTCCATGAATGGTTCTCTTGCCCGTACCGGCTCATTCCTTGTCTGCATGGATTCAGTCCTCACTGCCCGATGTTTTCTTCAATTCTTCTTCCGGGATGTCTCCGAGAAAGAATACTTTATAATACATTTCCAGAGATTCCAGAAGTTCTTTCTTGTCCTGCTGAAGCTGTTTGATCTTCAGTCCGCTTCCGATCTCATCGTAGCGGGCATCTGCTTCCAGAGCTTCTGTTTTAAACTGAAGTCTGCCGTTTTCGTCAAATTCCAGAGTCAGGATTCCTCCTACATCCTCTGTGTAAAGAACACACATGATCTGAAGTTCTTTCTTCACATGATCCGGAAGTGCATTGAAATCCTGATTAAAATAAAATTTCTTCTCATAGGCGCTTGCGCCGCAGAGAGTAATGTTGTCCTGATACATAAATTACTGTTTCCCTCTTTCGAAATTATTCAGAATCTTTATACATAGCTGTAAAGCCCACGCACTGAAACCTCTCCTGCGCTGACTTTCACAACTTCTTTATTCTGCCTTTCCACAAGCAGTTCACCTTTTTCATCAATCCCCCTGCAGATTCCTTCGAAACTTCTGTCACCATCGATCACTCTGACCGGCTGGTTCAGATTTGCAAGGATTCTGTGGTAATCATCCAGCAGATGAGTAAAATCACAGGTCTGGATAAATTTCTCATAGTTGATCTCGAAATATTTCATCACCAGTGCAATCACCTGATTTCTGTCATATTCATGACCGCCCTCCAGAATCAGTGAAGTCGCTTTGTCCTGCATCTCTTCCGGAAATTCTTTCAGGTTTACATTGATTCCTACTCCGATGAGAACATAATTGATCTTCACACCATTTGTTCCCATCTCGGTCAGGATACCACAGATTTTCTTCTTAGAGATCACAATATCATTGGGCCATTTAATACTTACGTTAAACCCCAGTTCCTCTGCTGCCTGTGCCACTGCCATTCCCATAACCAGTGTCAGCATAGACGCATACTGCGGTGAAAATTCCGGACGTAAGAGCAGTGTCATCATAATAGAGCTGCCCTCCGGCGCTTCCCATCTTCTGTCAAAACGCCCTCTTCCCGCAGACTGAAATTCCGCAACTGCCAGAGTTCCATGCTCTGCACCATCTTTTGCCAGACGCTTGATCCATGAATTGGTAGAATCTGTTTCTTTTGCAAAATGGACGGTTTTGCCCGCCCATTTTGTGTTTATCGCCTGTGAAATTGTTTCTTCATTATACAGATGTGCCATTATTTGTTCTCCGGCTCTCCTAATGTTGCTACCATAACAGCTTTGATGGTATGCATACGGTTCTCTGCCTCATCAAATACTTTGGACTGCTCAGATTCAAATACTTCGTCTGTTACTTCCATGTCTGTCAGATTGAATCTCTCACCCATTTCCTTGCCGATCTTTGTCTTAAGGTCATGGAATGCAGGCAGACAGTGAAGGAAGATTGCTTTCTCTCCTGCGTTCTTCATAACGTCCTTTGTTACTTTATAAGGTGTCAGATCATGGATTCTCTCTGTCCATACCTCATCCGGCTCACCCATGGATACCCATACGTCTGTATAGATAACGTCTGCATCCTTTGTTCCTTCCTGAACATCCTCTGTCAGAGTGATGCTTCCGCCGGATGCTTTTGCATATTCCTCGCACTGAGCAACTAACTCTGCATTCGGGAAATATTTCTTAGTTGTGCAGGCTACGAAATGCATGCCAAGTTTTGTGCAGGCAATCATCAGGGAATTACCCATATTGTAACGGGCATCACCCATGTATACAAGCTTACGTCCTTTTAAATCTCCGAAATGCTCACGGATTGTCAGCATATCAGCGATCATCTGTGTCGGATGATATTCGTTCGTAAGGCCATTCCATACCGGAACACCTGCATGTTTTGCAAGCTCTTCTACGACTTCCTGACCAAATCCACGATATTCGATACCATCGTACATTCTTCCCAGAACTCTTGCTGTATCTGCAATGCTTTCTTTCTTACCGATCTGAGAACCTGTCGGATCCAGGTATGTGCTTCCCATTCCAAGATCATGGGCAGCTACCTCAAAAGAGCAACGGGTTCTTGTACTTGTTTTTTCAAAAATAAGTGCAATATTTTTGCCTCTGTAATATTCGTGAAGCTCGCCGGCTTTCTTCTTTGCTTTAAGTTCTGCGGATAAATCAATAAGATATGTGATCTCCTCCGGTGTAAAGTCTTTCAGTGTCAGAAAGTTTCTTCCTTTTAAGTTCATAATAATTCTCTCCCCGATGTCATTTATTCTCTTTTGTTATTTGTCTGTCTCCGCTTTCGGATCAGTGACGATCTCTTTCAGCGAACTTGCCAGACCTGCGATTCCCTGAATATCCGACGGAATAATGATCTTGGTTGCCTTACCGTCTGCTGCCCTGGCAAATGCTTCCAGACTCTTCAGTGTCAGAACTGCCTCATCTGCTCCTGCCTCTCTGATCATGCGGATACCCTCTGCATTGGCATTCTGAACTTTCAGAACTGCCTCAGCCTGTCCTTCTGCCTCCTTGATCATACGCTCTTTCTGAGCCTCTGCGCGGAGGATTGCTGCCTGTTTCTCAGCTTCTGCATCCAGAATTGCGGATTGCTTCTTACCTTCTGCAACAAGGATCGTAGATTTCTTCTGACCTTCTGCGATCAGGATTGCTTCACGACGTTCACGCTCAGCTTTCATCTGTTTCTCCATTGCATCCTGGATAGCTGCCGGAGGAATAATGTTCTTCAGTTCCACACGATTGACCTTGATTCCCCATGGATCAGTAGCTTCATCAAGAGAAGCTCTCATCTTAGTATTGATCGTCTCACGTGATGTAAGTGTCTCATCCAGTTCCATGTCACCGATAATATTTCTTAAGGTTGTTGCGGACAGATTCTCGATTGCCATGATCGGATTCTCCACACCGTAAGTATAAAGCTTCGGATCTGTGATCTGAAAGAATACGACAGTATCAATCTGCATGGTTACGTTATCCTTTGTGATAACCGGCTGCGGTGGAAAATCCACTACCTGTTCCTTCAGATTTACCTTTCTGGCTACTCGTTCAATAAACGGAACCTTGAAGTGAATTCCTGTACTCCAGGTCGCCTGATAAGCTCCCAGACGCTCCAGGATTACTGCATATGCCTGTGGTACAATGCGGACGCAGGATGCAAGGACCCATACCGCAATAACGATAATAACTATCAGAAAAACCACGCCCATAACTAATCCTCCTTATTCTGTTTTACGATAAGTTTCACACCTCGGATCTCTTCGATCGTTACAACGGTGCCTTCGCCGATTTTTTCGTCATCAGCAGAACGTGCAGTCCATTCAATGTCATTGATACGAACCTGGCCTGTCTGCGCCAGATTGTCAATCTCCTGAATCACAACTGCTTTCTTTCCAATCAGACTGTTTGCATTGGTCTGTATGGTTTCTTTGTTGAAGTACTTCATTGCCAGTGGTCTGGTAAAGATGAGAAGTACCAATGAAACACACAGAAACAGCAATATCTGTACAGTGAGGTTCGCTCCTGCATAACATGCAATAGCAGCGACCAGTGCGCCGCCGGCAAACCAGATGGTGGTCAGTCCTGCCGTAATTGCCTCTACAACAAGCAATAACGCAAGAATCCCAAGCCAGATCAAAGGCTGCATGAAACTCCTCCTTTCGTCTGCTATCGTCTCTGACGAGCAGCTTCATACATGAGAATTCCGGATGCATGGCAGCATTCAGAGATTCTACTTTTCCACACATAGGAATCCGTATCAGACAATCAGCACTGTCTGCCGCTTCATCTGTCAGTCCTTTTCCCTCATTGCCGATCAGGAAAGCAGTTCCTCCTGTGTAGGATTCCTGATCATAAGAGTTCTTACCATGCAGATGCGCCGCAAATGTGCGGATATTTCTGTCTTTCAGTTCCTGTGCTAATGATACCACACTTTCCACATATAGGAAAGGCATTCTGTAGACAGAACCCATGGTTGATCGTATAACCTTCGGGTTTGTGATATCCACGCAGGTCTTTGTCAGAAGAACTCCGCTTACTCCGGCACCCTCTCCTGTACGGAGAATAGTTCCCGCATTTCCCGGATCCTGCAGATCTTCCAGAATCATAACCAGCGGATTTTCCCCGCCGAGAATATCTTCCATTATATAGGAAGGTTTCTTAAGCACTGTCATAATTCCCTGCGGCGTCTGCGTATCGCTCATCTGTCGAAAAACAGAATCTGTTACTATTTCATATGGAAGTTTCTCCACCTGAGCCATCAGTTCTGCATCACCGCTGAGAGCTTCTGATACATACACCTTCGAAATCCAATCCCTAGGTGCTTCGCCGAACATTTTTCTTCCTTCTGCAACAAAAAGCCCTTGTTCTCTGCGGGCTTTTGTTTCTGGTTCAGCTGTATGATATTTTTTACCTGTCCGTTATTTACACTGGTGATCATATCTTATCCTCAATTTTCCGAAACCTTATTCAGGTCACTGTTTGCTCCTGCTGCAACAACTGTGCAGTCTGCCGGAAACACTTCATCCGGCGCCACATTCATATTCATCTTATCGCCATGCTTCAGACCGATCAGATTGATGTTATACTTTTCCCTGACCTTCAGCTCCCGAAGTGTTTTTCCTATCCATTCCCGCGGAATCTTAAATTCTGCCATACTGAAATCAGAAGAAAGCTCAAACATATCGACAAATCCACTGGAGAGAAGATTTCTTGCAACTCTGATACCCATGGAATGTTCAGGATAAATCACCTTATCTGCCCCTATTTTCTCCAGTATCCTGCCATGAAGAGAATTCATTGCCTTCGCCATGACAAAAGGAACTCCAAGTTCTTTCACCTGCATCGTTGCTGTAATACTGGCCTCCATATTCTCGGCTACTGCGATGACCGCAACATCTACGTTCTGAACTCCAAACGATTCCAGAATTCCCGGATCACGCACATCTGCCTTGACAGCATAGGAAACTTCTCTGCGATATCCTGCACATTATCATCTTTATCGTCAATGGCAAGTACATCGCAGTTCGCCTCTGCCAGAGTAAGGCTACCGTCATCCCGAACTGCCCAAGACCGATCACTGCATAAGATTTGTTCTTCATTTTCTTCCTCATTTCTCTTTCTGAACATGTATTCGTTATCCTCTGCGAATATCCGCCTGACTGCCGAACCGTTACTATCCAATCATAATATCTTCTTCTGCCAGATGTGAATCTGCCGGCATTTTCTGTACACGTACAGTCACTGCAGTTCCCAGAGTCAGCGGACCGATTCTTCCCAGATACATAGTCAGGATCACGATCCATTTGCCTGCTGTATTCAGGCAGGGTGTCAGCCCTCTGCTAAGTCCTACCGTTGCAACCGCAGATGTAATTTCATAAACAACATCTTCTATAGGTGCTTCCGGCATGGCTGCACACAACAGCATACTCATGAGAATAAGTACTGTAAGTACCATACCTGTCACTACGATTGCAGAACGTATATAGCTGTCTCTGATTCTCCTGTGGTGTACTTCCACATCCCGTTTTCCCTGAAGATTGGATTTCAGACTCAGCAGAAGGACCGCAACTGTTGTTGTCTTAATTCCACCTGCTGTTCCCATAGGGGAACCGCCGATCAACATCAATACCAGGCACAGCATATAAGTTGCATTGGAAAATCTCTCCTGGCTTACAGTGAAAAATCCAGCTGTTCTTGTGGTAACTGACTGGAACAAAGATGCCATCCACTTCGTTCCCGGCGAATATGTCCCAATACTTTCCGGATTTCCATGATCAAACAGAAAGATCAGTACTGTACCGCCCACAACAAGTATCAGCGTCATCATCAACACGATCTTACTGTGAAGACGGAGATTTTTAAATATACGTCCCACAGGAAGTTTCCCTCTGATGACTCGTTTGATCTTATCCCAGATATCCCACCAGACCACAAATCCAAGTCCTGACATAATGATCAGTCCTACACTTGTAAAGTTTACGATCGGATCAGCAACATACTGAGCCAGGCTGTCCTCTCCCAGCAGATCAATACCAGCATTACAGAATGCAGATACTGCCGTAAAAACAGAGTATCCCAGACCTTTTGCCAGACCGAACTGCGGAATAAATCGAACTGCATAACACACTGCACCGATTCCTTCTGCTCCAAACACACAGATCAGAACTTTCTTCACCAGCCTGACCATCCCACCCATTCTATCCATATTATAGGACTCCTGGATAACACGCCGGTTCCTCAGCGATATTTTCTTTCTCAGACTTATAAAAATAATACTGCCCAGGGAAATCAGTCCCACACCTCCGATCTGGATCAGGACAAGAATAATAATCTTGCCTGCCAGAGTCCAGTGAGTTGCCGTAACAACTGTCACAAGCCCTGTTACACATATACTTGTGGTTGCGGTAAACATGGCATCTGTAAAAGATGTGTGGTATCCGGGTGCCGTACAAAACGGCAGCCACAGAAGTAATCCCCCTAAGATAATCACTCCCGCAAAACCGAGGGTAATTATCTGAGCAGTATTTAATTTATGCAGTCTGTTATATAACTGCATCTTTTTATTCATTTGTTATTTGTTGTTTTTATCATAGTTATGAGAAAGTGACTGGCATACTTCCCACTGATAGTCAGAGATACCCTTCTGCATAGCAAGTGCTTCATTGATATCGAAGTCTACGAATTCACCGTGACGATATCCGACAACGCGGCATGTCTTGCCTGCAATAAGAAGGTCTACAGCCAGAGCACCCATCATAGATGCATATACACGGTCTTTACATGTCGGGCTTCCACCACGCTGCATGTGTCCAAGGATTGTAGCACGTGTTTCGATACCTGTGGCAGCTTCGATACGTTTTGCCATTGCTTCAGAATGACCGATACCTTCTGCATTGATGATGATGTGATGCTTTTTGCCTTTCTTACGACTCTCGATAATGTTATTGATCAGCTTCTGCTCATCATAGTCATATTTTTCAGGAACCAGAACGTCCTCAGCACCGTTGGCAATACCGCACCACAGAGCAATATATCCTGCACCACGTCCCATAACCTCGATGATACTGCATCTCTCATGAGAAGTGGAAGTATCACGTACTTTATCAATTGCTTCCATTGCTGTGTTTACAGCTGTATCAAATCCGATGGTATATTCTGTACATGCAATGTCAAGGTCGATTGTTCCGGGAAGACCGATTGTATTGATTCCGAGATTCGCAAGCTTCTGAGCACCTGCGAAGGATCCGTCACCACCGATGACAACAAGTCCGTCAATTCCATGTTTTCTGCAGATCTCTGCTCCACGTTTCTGGCCTTCTTCTGTACGGAATTCTGCACAACGTGCTGTATAAAGGATTGTACCTCCACGTTCGATTGTATCAGATACATCTTTTGCGCTCATGTCAATAATCTCTTCGTTTAACAGACCATTATATCCTTTCAGAATACCTTTTACATTTAATCCATTGCTTAAACCTCTTCTGACAACTGCACGAATTGCAGCATTCATTCCAGGTGCGTCACCACCGCTGGTAAGGACACCAATGGTTTTTATCTTGTTTTCTGCCATCTTTTCTTCCTCCATCTTCTGAATCTATCTCATTTTTACTATACACATATCCGGGTATAGTTTAGCGCATTTCTATAAGTTTTTCAATCCTCTTTCTACAACTTTAACATTGGTTTTACCATATTTTTCGTACATATAGTTCAGCCATGAGTCCTGAATTTGTGCATGATATCCAACCGGAAGCTTCTTTATGGCCTTTACGTCTTTCAGGTAGATCACAACAGCACTGTCACCCGGTGAACGTCTGAGGTCTGCAAGCAGTTCCTGAGATTGCTGTGTGTAGCTTTCTTTATTGTCAAACTGTATCCAGATTTCCCTTGGCATATTGTCAAAGGGACGGATTTTTTCAAGGATCAGTTTACTGGCGCGATCGTCCTCTGCAGATACTCTGCCCTGAATAAATACTCTGCCTTCTTCATTCAGGAACTGCTGACTTTTCTCATAATCTCTGGGGAACACAACTACCTCCACTGTTCCTACCAGATCCTCCACTGTGAGGAATGCCATAACCTTATTATTCTTTGTATATTTGATGGTTTTATCCGTAATCATTCCACCGATAATTACTTTCTGACCATCCATGACTTTCGGAAGATTTGTTTCTTCATCCTGCTGAAAATCCGAGGTTTTCGCAGAAATGGTTTTCTCCATCATTTCCCGGTAATTTTCCAGAGGATGACCACTGAGGTAGATTCCCAGAACTTCCTTCTCATATCCCAGAAGTTCCTCTTTTCCGAATTCCTCCACATCGGGCATACGGATTTCAAATTCTTTCTTGTCCTCCTCGCTTACCAGATCAAAAAGGCTCATCTGTCCGGCCAGTGAATTCTTCTTCTCCTGACTGATGTTGTCGGAAATCTTCTGATAAACCAGCATTTTCTGGCGGCGGTTACCATCCAGGCAATCCAGCGCACCTGCTTTGATAAAGTTTTCTACTGCTCGCTTATTCATCTGCGGAGAGTTTCGTTCCATAAAATCCTTCAGGGAACGATATTGTCCGTTCTCTTCCCTCTCTCTTACCAGGCTTTCAATAACCGGACGTCCCACACTCTTTATAGCGGACAGACCATATCGGATCGCACCGTTATCTACAGAGAATCCGTACATTCCACAGTTCACATCCGGCGGCAGGATCTTAATCCCCATCTGTCTGCAGACCAAAATATATTCTGCAACCTTATTGGGAAAATCAATAACCGATGTCATTAATGCTGCCATAAATTCCACAGGATAGTAATATTTCAGATATGCAGTCTGATAGGAAACAACTGCATAGGCTGCTGCATGGGACTTATTAAAAGCATATTTGGCGAAATCAATCATTTCATCATAGATTTTATTTGCCGTTGCCTCATCAATTCCATTTGCAATACATCCGGGAACTCCCTCCGCTTCATTTCCATAAACAAAGTTCTGGCGCTCTTTTTCCATGACAGAGGCCTTCTTTTTGGACATTGCACGGCGCACCAGGTCGCTTCGGCCCAGAGTATAACCTGCCAGGTTACGAACGATCTGCATAACCTGTTCCTGATAGACAATACACCCATAAGTAGGCTTCAGGATCGGCTCCAGCTGAGGGCAGTCGTAACGGATGGTATCCGGACGGTTTTTGCCCCGGATATACTGAGGGATAAAATCCATGGGGCCCGGGCGGTAAAGAGAAATTCCTGCGATCACATCTTCCAGACTCTGAGGCTTCAGTTCCTTCATGAAATTTTTCATTCCCGCACTTTCAAGCTGAAATACACCATCAGAACGACCGGTGCCAAGGGAATCCAAAACCTTTTTATCATCATAATTGATTTTCTGCATATCCAGAGTCACTCCTGCATCCTTCTGGATCAGTTTTACTGCATTCTGGATCACAGTCAGGGTACGAAGTCCCAGGAAGTCCATTTTCAAAAGTCCCAATTCTTCCAGTGTTGTCATGGTAAACTGAGTGACAATAGACCCGTCTGATGCTCTGGAAAGCGGTACATATTCTGATACGTCCTTCTGGCTGATAACAACACCTGCCGCATGCATGGAAGTATGTCTTGGAAGTCCCTCCAGACGTCTTGCCATATCGATCAGATAATGAATTTCATCCTGCTCTTCATATGCTTTTTTCAGCTCAGGTTCATAGTAAGGGCTTTATCTATAGTAATATTTAATTCCTGCGGGATCATTTTCGCAATGGAATCCACCTGTGCATAAGGCATATCCAGTACACGGCCCACATCCCGGATCACACCACGGGCTGCCAACGTACCAAAAGTAACGATCTGAACCACACAATCATCCCCATATTTACGGCGGACATATTCAATAACCTCCTGCCTTCTTTCGAAGCAGAAATCAACGTCAATATCAGGCATGGATACTCGTTCCGGATTCAGAAATCGCTCAAAGAGCAGATCATAGCGAATAGGATCAAGCTGTGTGATGCCCAAGGTATAAGCAACCAGACTTCCCGCTGCAGAGCCACGTCCCGGTCCTACCATAATGTCATGATCGCGGGCATATTTGATAAAATCCCATACTATAAGGAAGTAATCCACGTAGCCCATATTTTTTATAGTAGATAATTCGTAATTCAGACGAGCTTTTAATTCCTCTGTAACCGGCTGATAACGTTCCTCCAGTCCCTCGAAGCATAGCTTGTTCAGATATTCCCAGGATGTAAGACCATCCGGCACATCGAACCTTGGAAGCTTGGTCACGCCAAATTCAATCTCAACATGACATCTCTGTGCAATCTTATGAGTATTCTCCAGGGCCTCCAAAGCATATGGGAAAAGTTCTGCCATTTCTTCCGGGGATTTCACATAATACTGGCCGCCTCATAACGCATTCTGTCCTCGTCTGCCAGTTTCTTGTTTGTCTGCAGACAGAGAAGAATATCATGAGGATCAGCATCCTCCGCCCTTGTGTAATGCACATCATTGGTTGCCACAAGGTCAATTCCTGTTTCTTCGTGCATACGGAGAAGTTCCTGATTTACCAGTCTCTGCGCAGGGATTCCATGATCCTGTAATTCCAGGAAGAAATTCCCTTTGCCAAAAATATCCTGATATCGAAGATGCTGCTGCCTTGCATCCTCATACATGCCTCTCTGAAGATATCTGGCAACCTCACCTGCAAGGCAGGCACTTAAAGCAATAATCCCTTCATGGTACTCTTTTAATACCGCAAGATCTACTCGCGGTTTATAATAGAATCCTTCTGTAAAACCCTTGGACACAATTTTCATCAGATTTGCATAACCCTGATTATTCTCTGCCAGAAGAACCAGGTGGTAATATCTGTCTTCGCCGCTTCCTGCTTCACGGTCAAATCTGGAACCTGGAGCTACATAAACCTCACATCCCAGAATCGGATTGATTCCCTCGGCTCTTGCTGCACGATAAAAATCAATCACACCATACATAACTCCATGATCTGTGATCGCCGCACTGTCCATGCCAAGCTCTTTGACACGGGCTACATATTCTTTTATCTTATTAGAACCATCCAGCAGACTGTATTCTGTATGGACGTGAAGATGTGTAAACTCCAACTCTATTTCTCTCCTGTTCTGATATCTGCAATTTTATCGCAGCATATTTTTATAAATTTAACTGAATCAGGTAAGTCCCATGCTTCAATTGCGAAAAGCAATAAGCATTGGGTGGGGACTTACTTGTCTGTTACTATTTCGCGTAGATTCTCTTGTCCTTAATCTCTACTTTGCCTTCCTTCATCAGATGACCAATGGCACGTTTAAATGCCCCTTTGCTCAAACCAAATTCTCGCTGGATCACTTCCGGTGATGCCTTGTCATCAAATGGAAGAACACCTGCAAATTCATTGATCACTTCAAGGACATTCTCCGCATCCTCATTGATCTGAAGATATGCTTTCTGACGATCTGTGACGTTCATTTTTCCGTCTTCTTTTACTTCGCTGACACGCAGCTCAAGGATCTTGCCCGGGCGGTATTTTCCCTTGGCTTCTCTTGCAGGGATCAGTGCAGAATATTTATCATCAACTGCCACAAATACACCGAATCTGTCGCTGATCTCATAAACACGGCCCTTCACCATATCTCCCACTACATAAGGAGTTCTGGTGGAAAGATAATGATAAACCTTCATAGTTGCGCAGAGACGACTGCTCTTGTCAATATAGAGTGCTACCAGCACATCTTCTCCCTCTCTTACTTTCAGAGTCTGTTCATGATATGGAAGCAGAAGGTCTTTCTCCAGTCCCCAGTCAAGGAATGCACCAATCCTTGTTACCTGAGAGACTTTCAGAACTGCTGTCTGACCTACCTGAAGCTTCGGTTCTTTTGTTGTTGCAATAAGACGATCCTGAGAATCCTTGTAGATAAATGCTTCAATGCTGTCGCCTTCCTTTGTTCCTTCCGGAACCTGTCTGGACGGAAGAAGAACACGGTTCTTTGCATCTGCCTGCATATCCTCACCCAGATATACACCGAAATCTACGGACTTTACTACTGTTAATTTCTGTTTTTTTCCTAACTCTATCATATAATCTCCATTTCTGTTGTGATAGTATCTTTTTAAAAAATTAAAAATATACTATACTGTCATCATCCTCTGACATTAGCTTTATATTTCAGTATAACATAAATAATAAAGGCGGCACAATGCCGCCTTATTATTTTTTATTATCTTATTTTACGTTACTGTTCACTATAGATCAGGATGTATTTTATTCCAATTCAATTTCACATACACTCAGACAGATTCTTTATCGTGTATTATATATTCTGCATCCACTTGCATGCCAGTTCTATCCAGGACTGGCATTCTTTCTGTACACAGCCGCCGTCTTCGTTGCTTGTCTCTTCGTTTGCAAGACTTAAACCATGTCCGCCAACCGGATAAAGATGCATTTCTACCGGAATTTCAAATTTGCGCAACGCATTGAAGAACAACAGAGAATTCTCTACAGGAACACAATCATCTGTCACTGTATGCCACAGGAATGTGGTTGGTGTATCTTTAGATACCTGGAATTCCAGAGACTGTTCTTTTCTCTTATCAAGATCATTATAATCCTCTCCAAGCAAGCATTCAAAGGAACCTGTATGTGCAAACTCACCGGAAGTGATCACCGGATAACTTAAGATCATACCATTTGGTTTCACCATATCAGAAGTTACCCCAAGTGTCTGTGCAATAAAATCTTTCTTCCAGAAAACGCCAAGACTTGCTGCCAGATGACCACCTGCGGAAAAGCCCTGCAGAACAATTTTATTCGTATCAATATGAAACTCTGCAGCATTTTTTCTTAAAAAAGCAACAGACTTCGCAAGCTGCAAGAGTGCCAGTGGATATCTGGCAGGTTCTACGCTATAGCGCAGGATCACTGCATGATATCCCCTTACCAGATACTGCATGGCGATCGGTTCTGCTTCTCTGTCAGAAGTCATAGCATACCCGCCTCCCGGCAGATCACAACTACCGGACGCTTTCTGTTGATATGCATTTCAATGGAATTATCCAGAAAATAAGTGTATAAATCTGCAGTTTCTTTATATCCGTCTACTGCAATTTCAATCTTCTTATAAATCATAAGTTCCTCCTGTATATTTCATCATTTTTTCCATTTCTACTCCCCATTCCGCTAATTTTTGGGGAATATTTACAGCTACTTTTCTCAGTTTTGTTTTGCCATCCTTTGCTGCCAGACGCTTATATAAATGTATATTTCCATCTGCATCAAGAACAATATAAAAACACTCTAAAATATGACCTGATCCTACAATTTCCCGTGTTGTATATATATATCCTGCTTTATTCTTTTTTCTTTTAGAAAAAACAATCCCTCTGCTTCTCCTGTCTCGGAAACTTGGAAAATAATCTTCACGTATAATTTCAAGTTCTTCCCATTTATACATTTTTTTGAAAAACAGATACGATATTTTGCAGCCTTCTTTACTTAATGTTACGACTTTTGAAGAGAAAAACAATAATGGTGCATCAATCAAAAACTCAAGAATCAATATTGGAATTCTTTCTCCCTCTTCAGCAGACAGCCCTGTCCAAATAAGCAGTACCGTAATAAGTATTACCATGGTTATCTGCAAAAAATATCTGATCTTTATTACTTCTTGCTGATATTCTTTTAAATTTGTACAGTCTGCTCCTTTGCTTTGAATTTTTTTTCTTTGTTGCCTCCTCAATTCTATCATTTCATCATATTGTCTTTGTTTTTCTTCTTCTTTTATTCCCTCTCCTTTTTCTGCCTCCACTCCCCATTCCTTCATTTTTTCACGAACATTTACGTACATTTTTCTAATAACTTGCTTTTTTCCTTTTTCTAATTTATAAGAAAAAACATTGCCATGTTCATCAAAAGTAATGTAAAAACAATCTGAAAGCGGAAACGCATCAACGATCATCCTGGTAGTATATTTCTTTTTCTTCTTATTTACTGCATATTTGGAAAATACAATCCCCTGATAACGTATGCTCCCTCCCTTACCATATGTATACCAGACATCCTCTCTGATAACAGCAAGCTCTTCCCATTTATAATTTCTCTTCCAAAACAGCCAGGATACCGTACAGCCTTCTCTGCTCAGCACAACAGTTCTCATATAATACAAGATTAACAGCAACATTAATATTTCCACACTAAAAATTATAAATTCATATCCCTCTGTTCTTATTTCCTTTCTTTCCAGGAAAATCATCAGAATTCCTATGCCGAATACAAACGCTGATATAAATAATATCAGTATTATATGTGGATCTAATACTCTTATTTTTTCCTGCTGCTCTTTCATATGCATTTCCTCCGGTTGTCTGAAATCCTTACTGTTACTATTCCGGTATATCAACCTAATTTCTTGCATTTTCTTATGAGTTCATTATAAGGTAAATATATGTAATTGTTAAGGTGCAAAATAAAATGTTGCTGTCCCGTTTACTGCAAATTAAACGAACCATACAATATTAAAGTTCAGCTGTTATTATCTTTCAAGGATCATGACATCTTTTTCATTCATGCTAACGGTCTGCCCTGAAACGTTCTCCTCCTTCGATAAAGTTGCAGAAAATTGCCCGGACTTTCTGCAATATGGCAGAAGAATTTTCCTTGTTTCTTCTGCTACAAAAATCTCCCGGATAAGAGAAGCGCTTACTCTTATCCGGGAGATTTTTTATATCTTTAACAAATTCATATCTTTTATTTTCAGATCAGCAATTATTTATTTCCCTGTCCATAATATGCATTTGCACCATGTTTTCTGAAGTAGTGCTTATCCTGCAGATCCTGTGGTGCAGGTTTTACCTGTGGATTGATCAGCTCACAGCGGGATGCCATCTTGGCAACTTCCTCAAGAACAACTGCATTATGTACTGCTTCATGAGCATCCTTGCCCCATGCAAATGGTCCATGGTTTTTGCAAAGTACTGCAGGTACTGCTTCATAATCTTTGTCCTTAAACAGGTCTACGATCAGAAGTCCTGTATTTTTCTCATATTCTTCAAATTCTTTGCCTTCCAGACAGCGTGCACATGGAACCTCACCATAAATATAATCTGCATGTGTGGTTCCATAACATGGGATTGCTCTTCCGGCCTGTGCCCAGCTTGTTGCCCATGAAGAATGTGTATGTACAACTCCTCCGATATTCGGGAATGCTTTGTACAGTTCTACATGAGTTGCTGTATCAGAAGATGGATTATATTTTCCTTCTACCTTATTTCCATTCAGGTCTACAACAACCATATCATCCGGTGTCAGCAGATCATAATCAACTCCACTTGGTTTGATGACAAAAAGTCCTGATTCTCTGTCGATTCCGCTTACATTTCCCCATGTAAATGTAACAAGTCCGTATTTTGGAAGATCCATGTTTGCTTTGTAAACTTCCTCTTTTAATTTCTCCAGCATGATTCGTACCTCTCCTTTTGCTTTTCAGATATTCTTTTACAACAGCTTTCAGATGTTCCGGCTTTTTTCTGCATATCCCACCCGGAAAATCTCTTAATATCTGTATTATAGCACTTGTACGGTACATGTACCAACTTGTATGTTGATTATTTTACTGTTTCTCATACAAAAACTCTTCAGGCAGACTTACCTTGAAATCTTTTGCAAGTGAACGGAAATTGTCCGGTGTAATAGTCTGAAGTTTATTTGGAGTCATAGAAAGAATCTTCACCAGGATCTCTGCAGATTTTTCTACCGTATGGAGCAGACCAAATGTCAGGTCAAAATCTTCACCTGAGCAGAACATTCCATGATGTGCCCAGATAACAACATCATATTTCTTCATTAATTCTGCTGTTTTTATGGCAATTTCTCTTCCACCCGGTACCATCCAGCCGACAACACCTACGCCGTCCGGGAATACAACCGGACACTCTGTAGCAGATTCCCATAACTCTCTTGTAAAGATCTTATCATCCAGTGGCAGAACAAATGTCAGAGCAATTGTATTTGTCGTATGTGCATGATAAATAACACGATGTTTTCCGTTTGTCAGTTTCTTCTTCACTTCATGATTCATCAGATGAGTCGGAAGCTCACTGGTAGGTCTGCCGCCCTCAACCAGGCCCCAGCGGATTCTGTAATTTGTTCCTGTCTCATCCAGTTCAATGATCGCAAGACATACTTCCGGATCCACGATAATATTTCTGAAATATTTACCGCTTCCCGTTACAAGGAAAAACTCTCCTGCTAATCCCGGAACCTCTACCCCGATCGGTATCCATTCTCCAGTTGCATTCAGACGGGGACGAATCATCTCTACTTCCTCCGGTTTCAGACGATAGCTTAAGTTTCCGCCATTTCTCTCATGCCATCCCTGAAGATAACCGTCATTTGCCATTTTGATAAATCCCTGTACAAATTTAGATTCCAGAATTTTCATAATATATATCTCCTCCGCTTTTTGTGGTTTTATGTTGTTTGTTTTTAACAATATATTGTTTCTTGTTGTTTATGAATGTATTATATATTGTTTCTTGTTGTTTGTAAATAATTTATTCAAAAAATCTCTCACAAAACCACACATCAATTCCGAAATATCTTTGTCAATTCTGTCCTGCTATTCATCCTGTTCAGAAGATTTTTACCGTTATTTTTGCTGAAATTCTATAATTGCGTATGCTTTTCCGTCTGTATCATCAAGCGATACAATCACCTTTCCTGTTTCTGCTTTTGCTTTCGGGCAGATTATATCTCCAAGTTTTGCCTGCATCTTATACTCTGCACGCATCTGGTATACTTTGAAATCTTCCGGCAGGAAATCTTCTGCCATACAGATATACTGACAGTTGTTTACATGATGATTAGTGTCAAGATGATGCTTCTGCACTGTGAATGATTCCTGTGAAGTCATGTCATCCGGAAGTTTGATTTTCCTCGGTGCATAATCCATTTCCAGCTTTTCGCCGAGTATGTAATTGTCTGTATCTGCAGGTGTCAATCTCACCGGAATCCCTGTACTGATGGCCAGATGTGTCCAGTTGGAGTTCGCCCAGGCAAGCTTCTTCCCATCCATTGTTTCTATGGTGAAATTACGCATACCCATGAATCCTTTGAAATCATAAGGTGCTGTCGTGATCCTGATTTCCGTTCCCATAGCAGGATATTCATCCACAATTACCTGCCAGGAAGAAAGAACCCACGCTCTGTCTCTTGCCTTCAGCACGTCTCCTCCAAGCCCGACCGACTCCGCATGAAATGTACAGCAATCCTGAAAATAATTCAAAACACCCGGTAATGTCAGTTTGCCGTTCTCACCTGTCTCACTGTATCTGACTCTGCTGTTAAAACTGTAATTCATTTTTTATGTCCCCTTTTCTTATGTCGCTATGATTTTTTAATATACTTCTTTTCTATTATTATAACAAGCCAAAAGTATAAGGCATAAAACAGTTTTTTATAAACTGTTTTATGCCTTATCTTTGTTCTACCTTATATCACTTACTTCAATTCTTTGCCGCAAATGTGATCATCACCTTAAACAGATCCCCATCCAGGTATAGCTTAAACTCACCTCCCTGCAGCTCTGTCAGGCTCTTTGCGATAGAGAGTCCCAGTCCGCTTCCTTCTGTATTTCTCGCCACATCTCCTCTGATAAACCGTTCTGTCAGTTCATCCGCAGAGATATTCAAAGGCTGTGCTGAAATATTTTTCAGGGAAAAGGTTACTTTTTTATTTCTGTTGCTGATCTCTGCGTAAACTCTGGTGCCCTCCATTGCGTACTTCACAACATTGCCGAATACGTTTTCCAGAACACGCCACATTCTCTGGCCGTCTGCGTAAATAATGGACGGTTCGTCTGTGAAATGTACCATCATAGTCAGGTTCTTCTCCTGGAATTTCTCTTCAAATTCTCCGATCACCTGCTGCACCATTTCCACAAAATCAATATCATTCATCTCCAGTTTGATGTTTCCGGTGCTTGCCTTGGATGCCTCTACACATCCTCTGTGAGCACCTTCAGTCTCTGGGATTTCTCATCCAGGATGCGAAGATATTCCTGTATTTTCGGATCTGTCGGGTTCTCACGTTTCATCAAATCTACATAATTAATAATGGAAGTCAAAGGTGTTTTCAGATCATGGGAAACATTTGTGATCAGCTCTGTCTGCATTCTTTCCTTTTTCAGGCTGTTCTCCACAGCAGCATCCAGACCACTGCCAATATTGTTAATATATTCTGCCATCACCTTCTGTTTTCCTGTAAGTGTATCTGTTTTGATCTTATATTGCAGTTCTCCATCGCTTATTTTCTTCAGACCATCCATAATAAGATCCAGCCCATCCGCTTTTCTGATGATAAAAATCACCGCAGCCGCATCTACGATCAGTAATATTATCAGGAATACTCCTGCACCTGTGAATCCGCAACCAATGATCAGGAACTGCAAGAATAAAAATGCTCCTCCCACAAGCAGAACTTTTATTTTTTCTGCTGTATTTCTGGAAAAAGCTCTGGCAAAATCGGAAAGCTTCCCACTGCATTTTCCAATCCATTTCAGAACTGTTCTAATCAGACTGTTTTTCCATAAGGTTCCTGCTTTTATTCTTCTTACCAGACTGAGATATCCGATCAGGAACCATGCCATTGTATAAGTCCCACATATGAGACAGGTAACAATCACTGTCACCACTGCATGACTGTAACCCAATGATGAGTTGGCGATCAACGTTCCCGATATGATCGTTCCTGCCAGCCATATACCGATCACTGCTCCTGCCGCAATTTCTGTATACCATCTGTCAAATCCATTCAGATGGATTTCTTCATCCTTCGGTTTCCTTCCTGCTGTCACAGTCAGCCACACCATACCGATCAGCCAGAGCACACTTCCGAAGATTGCTCCTGCCAGCATCGGAAACATAAGCTTTGAATATGTCTCATAGTTCTCTGCCTCATCAGCCATGGAATCTGCCACAGAAAATTCGTATCAACCGAAACTGCAAACACAAAATCCTTTGTGTCAAAGCTCTGATCAATGGTATGATTCCACACCTGCAGATCTGCATCCGGAATATTTGTAACACACTCACTTAATTCCGGGTAAACAACTGCATATGCTTTTTCCTTAAATATTTTCTCAAGGTTCTGCTCCAGCTGTGAATAGCTGCTGTATGCTTTTCTGTTTGTATAGATTGTCTTTTTCTCTTTATCTGCGAAAAGATATGTGAGATTGGTACTCCCTTCCTCATAGTCTCCGGACGTATGGTATACAGACGTAAGTGATATGGCACAGTCACTGACATTTATATCATCCTGAACAGTTCTGATACAGTCCAGAACCTTGGCCAGTTCACTATAGGCATCCTCAAGTTTTCCATTCCATTCCGTACTGGAATTGACTGCATCCGGAAGACTTTCCGCACCCTGAGGTTTAAATTCCTCTGTAAAACACCATATCTCCTGCAAATAAAATTCCGGATATTCTGTATTATGTTCTTTGTCTGTAATACTACCCAGACTTCGGCTATCCGAATCGCTCCAGTAGCCCAGTTCAATGGCCGCATCTATTTTCTGTTTCTCTGTTTTTTCTGCAAATTTTGTCTCATAGGAATCATCATACTCTTCCATGATATCCTGATCATAATTAACCTTTAACAACCCATCTGTCACCAGTTTTTTAAAATCATTTAAATTAAAATAATGACTGCTTCCATCCGAGGTCTTACACTGGATAAACTGTCCTATATCGCCAAAGCTTCCTCCATCATCATATCTCTCTCCAACTCCTGCCCAGTCCTGCGCCCACTCCAGCAGATCTTTTACCGAATATGCCACGCCAGATGTATTCTTAAAAGAAAGCTCCCTCAACGAATCACGGTTGATTTCCTTTTCCTTAAATTCTGCCAGATCAATCACTGCCGATGAACCTGCATTTGTAAGGTAATTTATATCCTCTTTTGCTGACAGACTTTCCAGAATATCCGTACCTCTGGAATTCAGACGCTCCCTGAATCCCTCTGACTGAATGTAACTTTTCCCTCTGTCATCCAGACGGATTCCCGTCTGATAAATCATTACAAAAAATGCTGCACATATCACAGCTGCCACAGCCGCCAGATGTACGATCACGATCCAGACCGCCTTGGCAACATTGCTCCTGTATCCTTTTCCCTTCATAATTTTGTCCCTTTCCTTTGCATTCGCTCCGTTACTTGATTTAGGTCAAGCAGATAAAATCATTCGCTTCGCTACTTGATTCGGTTAAATTTTTTCAATTTTATACCCAAGTCCCCACACAACCTTCAGGTATCTTGGCTCCCTTGGATTAATCTCAATTTTTTCTCTGATATGCCGGATATGCACTGCCACTGTATTATCTGCTGCAACTGCTTCCTCATTCCAGATGTTTTCGTAGATCTGATTAATGGAAAATACCCTTCCCTGATTCTTCATCAGAAGAAACAGGATATTGTACTCAATGGGTGTCAGCTTCACCACATCACCGTCCACCCTGACTTCCTTCAGGTCATCGTTTATGCTCAGACCTCCTGTCTCGTAGATATGAGCATTCTCCACAGGTATTGCTGCTCCCAGCCTTGTATATCTTCGAAGCTGTGATTTCACCCTTGCCACCAGTTCCAGGGGATTAAAGGGCTTGGTTACATAATCATCTGCCCTACATTTAATCCAAGGATCTTATCTGCATCCTCTGATTTCGCAGAAAGAATAATGATCGGAAGAGGATTCTCTTCCCTTATCTTCAAAGTAGTCCGGATGCCATCCAGCTTCGGCATCATAATATCTATGATCAGCAGATCCACCGGCTGACTGCGCAATACGTTAATCGCCTCCACACCGTCATAGGCTTTTATGACCGTATACCCTTCCTGCTCCAGATAAATACCGATTGCCTCTACAATGTCTTTATCGTCATCACAAACAAGAATATTCGCCACTTTATACACCTCCCTCATCATCCGAAATGCCAGTCTGAAATCTCTCATGTACAGACACCCCGGCTTCTTATTTTGTATTTCTGATATTAGAATAATCGAAGCTTCTTAATATGAAAGGGACAAATTCTTAAGATTTTCTTATGATTATTCACTTTTCGCAGTCAAAATATCAGGCTGTTAATCTGTCACTTTTATCAGGTTCCTATTTTCATCCAATTCTTCTATTCGTTCTGCTGTATACATTTTTTATCTCATCTTTTCTCTTTTTCTGACAGTCAATAATAGACTGAAAATCATTATATCATTTCACATATATTACTTCTATAGAATATTCTCTTCTGTTTCCCATTTCCACACCCATCACTGTTTATTCCATTCTCCATAACTCACAACCAATCTATAGCAACCCTCGTAAATAATACTTCCATCAACGCACCAGGGATCATCGTTATATGTTTTTGGTATTTTATTAACAATCTTCATACATATCGCATAATTTTTTATTGATTTTGTACAATATTATTTATTTTTCGGCAAAACAATGCTACAATGTTTTACAAGATTAGAGCGTGTCTGAAAAAGGCTTTCTGCAAGATGTGCGTTACAATTTGTGGTATATTTTGCCCGGATGAGGGCGCGTAGCGGGCTACGGCAACTGAATTCGGGTGAAATATCCCGCAAAGTGGGGCGTGCAGATTGCGGGAATGATTTTTCAGACACACTCTAGTGTACTGATTTATAACTGTTCAATGGTCTGCTAACCGCAAAGCTACTGAACAGTTACACGTTTTTTTTCAACGAGGGAGGTATTCTTATGAATCTGGAAAACATGACAAAAATCTACGCCCGTGGTGACAGCCGCATTCAGCTGAAGGTAATTCCCGGACATTTCGTCACATCTCAGTCACATATCACTCACTATCTGGATCTTACAACTATGAAATCCAGAACTGCCGAAGCACAGAATATTGCTCACGAACTGGCTGCTAATTATGAAGTATCTACTCCTGTTGATACCATTATCTGTATGGACGGACTGGAAGTAATTGGCGCATATCTTTCTGAAGAACTTACCAAAGCCGGCATTTTTTCCCTGAATGCTCATCAGACGATCTACGTGATTACTCCTGAATCCAGCAATTCCGGACAGATTATCTTCCGTGATAATTTTCAGCCAATGATCAAGGGCAAAAATGTACTGATCCTCAATGGTTCGATTACCACAGGCTCTACTTTGTCCAAAGCAATCGAGAGCATTCTGTATTACGGAGGCACTATCAGAGGTATCGCAGCCATATTCAGCAGAGTAGACAGCGTGGCTTCTCTCCCTGTATATTCTATTTTTAACACCAAAGATATACCGGACTATCATTCCTATTCATCTACAAAATGTCCAATGTGTCAGAGGCAGCAAAAAATCGATGCCATTGTCAGCAGCTACGGATATTCAGCTCTGTAAATCTTCGAAGTATTTTATAAAGAAATTGTTACCAGAATTGATGACTTTGTCTGGGGACCGGTGATGCTGATCCTGTTGGTCGGAACCGGTATCTTCCTGACTGTGCGCACCAGATTTCTTACATGGCGTAACCTTGGCTATGCACTGAAAAGCACACTCAGCAAGGAAGCCCGCACCAAGAGCCGCGGACAGGGAGATGTATCACCTTTTTCCGCACTGACAACCTCACTGGCAGCCACCATCGGTACCGGAAATATCGTCGGTGTTGCCACAGCCATGGTTTCCGGTGGTCCCGGAGCTCTGGTATGGAACTTCTCCGATATCGCCAACGCACTGATGGCTATCCCGAACCTGATCTGCATGCTCCTGTTAAGCGGCGAGATTGCCAAAGATGTAAAAGAATTCCAGCCGGAGATTAAAAAATAATTACCCACATCATTCTTTTTATCATCCTGAAGTAAAATGCAGCCAGAACCTTGTTCCGTCAGGTTCTGGCTGCATTTTACAGAAATCTTGTACGCCGGGTACAAATAAACACTTACTTTATTGATGGCATACTTCCATATACTGTTTTACATCTGAAGCAATTGATATATATGGTGTTCCATATGGGATCCAGGTTGACTGAAAAGCATGATATACATCTGATTTTCCCGGCCATACTGTTCCTATCACATTATTATTTTCATCTAACTGATGAAACCAGGAACCATTTTTATGATCCAATACCTTATCATCCAGATATCTCATAAACTCTTCATAATCTTTTGCATATTTCTGCTTATGAGTTATATGCCATAAGACTGCTGATGTATTGATTGCCTCTGCCAATGTCCAATGCATTCTGTCATGAACAACAGGTTTTCCATCCCAGTCAGTCGTATACACAATTCCAGGATTTCCATCCACATTCCAGGAATCTTCAACTGCTCTGTTGTAGAGTTTCTCTGCAGCTTTTAAATATACTTCTGCAGAATCAGGGGTATCTTTATAAGAAGAATATGCCCACTGCACGATCAATCTGGCCCACTCAATTCCATGGCCCGGTGTTGCTCCATAAGGTTTAAAACGATCAGCAGGACATTCTTTATTGCAATCAAGATCAGCTTTCCATTCCTTTGTAAAATGTTCAGGTATTCTCCAGTCATTTGCGCTTGCCCATCCAATAACATGATCTATAATTCTTCCTGCACGTATTCTGTACTTTTCTTCTTTTATTGCATCTGCTACTGCCAGAAACGCTTCTACTGTATGCATATTTGCGTTAAGACCGCGATAATCATCAAGAACTGTAAATTCTGTATTCCAGGTATCATAAGTAAGTCCCTGTTTCTCATCCCAGAACCGTTTATCAAATAATTCCAATGCATCTTTAAGCAGAGTTTCTGCATCTTTTTCTCCTGCCAGCAAAGCAGAAGAAGCAGCCAGAAGAACAAATGCATGAGCATAACACTGTTTATCTGGCAGGAATTTATTATCCGGTGTAATTCCCGGATACCATCCTCCATTTTCACGATCTTTCAGTTCTTCCAGTAATCCATGTACAGCACCATGGACCAGTGCCGGACTTTCTTTATCCCCAAGCATGATTCCCATACTATATACATGGACCATACGGCATGTGATCCATGTTTCTCTGTTTCTGTCTTTCCATGGTGTTCCATCATCCCAAGGAAATAAGCACTTCCTCCCGGTGATAAAAATCCTTTTCCAAAATTTAAAAGATTTTTCTGCAATTCACCTAAGAACATTTTATTTTCTTCTATTATCTATCTGATATTTTTATTCCAATTTCCCA
>ENA-OQIG01000366-OQIG01000366.1-human-gut-metagenome-genome-assembly--contig:-NODE-366-length-26798-cov-3.630947_pt1 | contig 26798 bp, 21 predicted proteins | sample MGYA00242576_ERZ504741 | MGnify/ENA primary metagenome ERZ504741 (study PRJEB26092, sample SAMD00036436) | human gut metagenome | host: Homo sapiens | study: EMG produced TPA metagenomics assembly of... | reverse complement strand
TTTCGATTCAACATTATATCCATCTACCCGCAAAAGCATCTTATCCACCCCTTCTTTACAATCCACCTGAAAACGGATTTCTTTAGATTCGCCGGGCATCAGATAAAAATATCCGTCATCAAAATAAGCTGGACGAATGGGCGCATCTGTTTTTGCATTCCTCAAAGTCAATGCTATTGCGGCTGCCAGATATTGTCCTGGATTTTTCACAATAAGTTTACCCTCATAATGATTTGCTTTTTTTCGCAAAAATTCTTCACAGATACATTCACCGAAGCAACTGGTAAATCAGTCAAAACCTTTCCATCCCATTCCTTTTGATTGAGCCAATAGACATTATCATCCAACAACTTTCCATTATTTGTTGTCAATACCAGCTTTACCCAACTGAAATCAGGAAGACCTTTTATATCCTCTAATTGTGCTACAGGAGTCAGTGCATTAGCTGTCACATGACTTACCTTTTGTTGTGAGGAACGTATCTTTTTTCCTTCTTTATCGTAAACCGCGACTTCCACTTTCAAATTCCGATATTCTTTCAGCGTAGTATTAATAATATCAACTTTATGTTGACTATTAAGACTCATCTGAATATGAAGAGGACGGCACGCCTTTTGAGTGCCATAATAGGCACCGGCAGTTTCGCCATTTGAACTGTAATTCTGCCAAACCATACTAGGCCATGCAGATGACTCATCCACAGTAGTACTCCGGAAGCATCATTCCACATCTTACTGTTCCATGCTTCAAAAATAGCCCGATGGCTTTCGTAATTAATCAATTGTGCTTTTTTACAGAAATCATCTAAATTATCAGAAGGTCCTAATTTACGATCCATGCCTTCCTTATAAAGCTCGCTAAAAGTCTTACTACCATATCTATGATTATGCCAATCATGGTAATACCAAACATCACTAATGGGCCATGTATCCTCTTCCGCCATAAACTCACGAACAGTTTCAGCCGTAGGCAGAGAAGGAGTACCCACTTCGGATCGGAATCCTCCGGCCAAAGAACGGTAGTACCAGCCTGCATCAAACTGATAACGCCAAGGCCCGCTTCCTGAACTATTCAATGAACGGGAATTTCCTGTATAATGCCTGCTGCCGTCCTCTTTAGCCAAAGTGGCGGCCAACATGTACTCAAGTTCATTGGTTGCAAATCCTTCATTACGTGCACACCATAAAGCAATAGAGGGATGATTGCGGAAACGACGTACTGTTTCGGTCACATTTCTAACGAACAGGCAGTTATCCAGCGGATTGAGGTTAAACCCATCTGTCGAAAGCCAAAAATCATTCATAACCAACATTCCGTACTCATCACAAAGCTCATAAAATACTTCTTCCGTACTCTCACCCGTCCAGTTACGAATCATATTATAATTCATATTCTTATGCAACTTCAAGGCAGGTTCCAGTCGTTCCCGGGAAACTCGCTTCATACCATCATCCATTCCCCAGTTACCTCCTTTACAAAAAATCCGTTGTCCGTTCACCTTTATAACCATATATTCTTTCATCAGTGAATCTTTTATCAACTCTATTCCTTGTGAAGATACTGGTTTTAATAAATAGGGGACAAACTCTCCATCGTAATTCGTATAGCGAACTTTATTATCTGTTTTCTTACGTTTCACAGTATCAAAAGCGGGTTTTCCATCCTGCAAAGCAGCAGTCGGATTATAGTTCAAACGCACTATAGGAGAGTTATACTCGTATGCAGACAATTCATACTCCAACTCACGGATACCGATACGCATCTTCTTTACGTCAAGTGTGTCCTTACCTGATGAAATCAGACTTAAAGATGCATCATATAAATACTGTTCTCCATACCCATTCGGCCACCAGAGACGTGGATTCTTCATTTGCAGTTCTTTACACTCATTAGAAGTCAGCTTAATCATCCTCTTTTCATTTGCATTCAAAGAAACCGGATAAACAGCTGACACTCCGCCAATATTAAAATGCAAATTAGCAGTACGAGTCGTTTTAGAAGAATTATAAATCTCCGTCTGAACGATAAAATTGACAGAAGTAGTGTCAGGCAAAGGCAAATCCGTAATCACATGTGTATCAACAATTTCCAATTCATTTCCAAATTTGACTCTGACATCCTGCCAAATACCCACGTTTCGGTCGCGTATGCCGGGAATCCAATCCCAGCCTTCTGAAGAGATAAAAGTAGGACCATCCAGGCACAATGCTCCACCATTGGGACCAATTCCTTCTTTCCTATTTGCCTCGTGAGGAATACCGGGATTATTAGGCGGAAGAATACGAATGGCCAACAGATTCTTTTTATCATAATCCACCCAAGGAGTTATATCAAAAATACCTCTCTCAAAAGCACCGGTCATCGTTCCTAATAATTGCCTATTGAACCAGATCTCCGCTTTATAATTGATTCCATTCAGAATCAACTTCACTTTCTCTCCCTTTTTATTACGAGGAATATTAAAAGAATTGCGATACCACCAGTCCATCCGGCAAAGCGTATCGGGAATCAATAAATTATTAAGTCCCCAGTAAGGATCAGGGTACACACCCTGATCCACCAATGTAGTTAATACTGTACCTGGAACTGTTGCCGAATACCATTCGCTTGTATCTAAATCTTGCGCAACTACTGATTTTTCGGCGGCTCTAACTTTATACCCTTCTATCATTTCCCATCCTTTGGATAGTTGATACTCCCAATCGGAAAGCGGACTCAATTCTCCGGGTTCTATAACCTTCTTTTTAAGTTTAGCTGTCTGAAACGAATATTTTGAATGAGGTATCACTTCGGAACTTTGCCTACGTGATAAACCAAAATTCCATTTCAATTTTTGCGAATAGATGCATTCTATAGAAGAACACAGAAAAATAGCAATACAAGCAATATATGTATCCAGCTTTATTCTCATTGTTTTATAATCTACTATTTTATCTTCAGCTTCTTTACATCATCACATACAGCGACTGCTACCCGAGAATCAGCACAACCATAATAGAGGTATAATTTCCTTTTGTGATATGCAAGTCCCTCAATAAATACTGTTCCATCTTTGTACTGTCCGCTCTTCTCAAAAGGAGCCTCGGGAGCAAAGAAAGGCTTATCCAAACGATCCAATACTTTATAAGGATCGTCACCATCCAATAACAGCTGTCCGGCACAATAAGCATTGGCTGGATAGTCAGCATCTCCAGTTTTACCACTATTCTTACCATTATACATAAGAACAATACCATGTTTGGTACGAACAGCCGGAGGACCACATTCTGTCAGCAAACTATCAAAATGCCCTTTACGAGGTTGTATAATTTTCATTAGCTCATTCTTCTCATCCAACACCGGATACCAGTCAATCAAGTTATCAGAAGTAGCAGCATATACCGCATACTCTCCCCAATACATCAAATACTTACCGTCAACTTTATCAATGACCAATTGATTTCCTTTCAATTTTGTTAGAATAGAACCTGACTTGCAGAAAAGATTATTAAATCGACCGTTATATGCCTTATCAAAGGCAAGTCCATGCTTTGTCCAATTCTTCAGATCTCGGGAAGTAGCTACAGCAAGACGCGCTTTTTTTCGATTCCATGCCGTATAAAGCATCACATACAATCCGTCTTCGGTCATAGCCACACGGGGATCTTCGCAGCCCCCCGGCCAATCTTGATCTTTAAAATTATCTTCGGCAGGAAAAGAACAGGCTAGCCATCCTCTTCATCTCAATCCCATCCTTACTTTCAGCATAACCAACACGTGAGGTTCTTTTACCTATGCCTTGAGCCGAATTATCTTCTGCGCGGTAAAGCACAACAATTTTTCCGTCTTTTGTAGTAGCAGCCGGATTAAAAGTATCACTTTCTTCCCACTTCACTTGCTGTTTCCGCATCGGACAATAAAATTCTGTCGGTTGCGGTGATATGACAGGATTAACTCCTTCCGGACGATGGAACGGACCAATCACCCAATTATTATCCTGTTCTTCCTGAGTAGTATCTAAAGAAGGTGCATTAGTAAATCCACATGCTGATAATATACCGACTACGCCTATGATAAACTTAAGTTTCATCTCACTTCTTTTTAATGATTAAATGATTTCTCTATAATATCAATGATTGATTCTACAATCTACCGAAACAAAAGAACGCAGAATCAATTCATATTCTTACTTTTCTACTTCAATTTATATTCCTGCTTATTTATATTCCAGCCTTTCAGTGCCAACACAGCTCCATCTTTCAACTTTCCTTTTGCGGTTTCAATGGTTACCGTTTTCTTTTCACCCGGCATCAGGGAGAAGAAATTATCTGTATAGAACGACGGACGTATCGGACTCATCTTTGAATTCAGGAATTGCAACTGATTAAAGAAAGCAATCTGCCCGGAGGTATTTCTCAAAGTAATATCTACAAAGTAATTGTTATCATCTTCTCTTACTTTATAGGTAAGTTTCACTTTTGCCTGCTTCAGTTTACTCAAATCTTCAAAACCTGAAGCAGCCGGACCGGTCAAAGTCTTGCTTCCTTCATATTTGTCATTGGAGCGCCAATAGAAATTGGAAGAAACATCTTTTCCATTTTCATCTTTCAGAATCAGTTTAATAAAGTGAACTTGAGATATGTTTTCCGGGAAACGAATAGTCAGCGCATCATTCACCACTCCATCCGAAGGCAGATTAACCACTGCTGATTCTTCAAATACTTTCTTGCTGTTAATATCGTAAACCTGTGCTATCACTTTATAATTCTTAAATTCACGATAATAATCATTCACTACAGACACTGTATTCTTAAGATAGTCAAACTGTGCATGTAATGGTTCTAAAGAGTTGGCAGTATGATAAAGGGATGCTGTCGGTTCCAGAGACCAGTCCCACATACGGGAAGCCACTTGAGGCATAGAGCAGTTATGATACCAAAACAAAAGTCCGGAACAGAAACGATCACCATAATCCAGCTTATTGTAGTTCCATACTTCCCAGATACTCTTCGAATTAATAGCTCCCAACAATTGTCCTTTCTGTGCAAACTCATCGATGGATGATGATTTTCCGTAGTTATTCACCAAGTCTGTATACATAGTACTCATCAGATGGAAACCATTTCCATCCAGATAATCCCATACTTCCTTATTGATAGGCCAAAGGTCTTTTTCATCCATCATTTCCCGGAGGATTTCCACAGTCGGAAGAGTAGGTGCACCGTATTCCGGATTAAATCCGTCTACACGGCTTCCTCTGGGAGAGGCCGTATTTTCATAATGCTGCATCGGATTTACCTGTTTGTAAGGACTGCCATCATGCACTCCTTCACATTCGGACTGCATCTGGAAGCCACGTGTACCATCCAGTTTATTCAGTAATTCAGGAGTACCGGTAACTTCTGTACTCTCATTAGAAGCAACATAATAAGCCAAAGAAGGATGATTACGAATACGTTTTACGGTAGATTCCACGTTACTCATATAGAGAGCCTTGTCATGCGGATGACGAGTGTCACCGGTCATCCAGAATTCTTGCCATACCAACAATCCCAATTCATCACACAATTGGAAGAAATAATCAGATTCTGCAATTCCGCCTCCCCACATTCTTAAAAGGTTGACACCGGACTGGCGGGAGTAGCGCAATTCAGCATAAGTACGTTCATCTGAAGTTCTCAACATGGCTTCCGGTATCCAGTTGGTACCACGAATAAATAATCGTTTGCCGTTCACATAAAAGACACGTGATTTATCCGGAGTTTTTCTATCCGAGACAATTTCACGAATACCGAATCTTGTCTTTACAGAATCACAATCTTTACCGTCAACTGATACTGTCAGTTTCAGATCATATAAGTTTTGTGGTCCTTTATTGACAGGCCACCACAGTTTTGGAGAGTTAATAATCAGTTGTGGGAATTCTTCGGGGGAGAAGGTTGCTGTTTTTTCTTCTCCACGCATCAGTCGGAAGGTCTTTTCGAAAGTGATATTTTCACCCACAATTTCACCCTTCACCTTGCAACTGATTACCCGGTTACTGGTTGATGGATTGATAATTTCAACCGATACAGTCTCACGAGCCTGGTCATAATCAGGTTTTCGCAATTCAGATTTAACGAAAGGATGGCGTAATGCTACTCTGCCTGTAGCATAGAGGGAAATATTTTTCCATATACCTGTATTACGGTCACGGATACCGTCCATAAAGGTAAAGTCCCAACCTACCGTCATCAACATGGTAGTATTCAAACCAATGTTACCGTTTCCACCGTTATGGAATTCGCCGGCTGCTCCCCAGGATTTCGGCTTCGCACTTCCGGGAACATCTACCGGATAGACCTTTATAGCCAGTCCGTTTTTTCCTCCGATTTTCACAAAATCCGTAACATCAATATAGTCCTGAATAAACATACCATTCATTGTGCTCAACAAGTTACCATTCACCCATACTTCTGCCCGGTAGTTGATACCATCCAACTGTAACCAGACAGTCTTTCCCTTGAATGACTGCGGTACTGTAAAATCTGTCCGAAACCAATAGGTGTAAAAGTCACGTCCGGTTTCAGAAATATCCGGTATCAATTTAGATTCAATCTTATTATTGATTCCATAATAAGGCTCCGGGTATTTTTGGTTATACACCAAAGAATTCAAAACTGTTCCGGGAACGATGGCCGGCATCCAATTTGCAGTTGTATAATTGGATAACGAAATCTTTTCTCCGGGATCTGTTGCATCTCCAGCTTTTATCATTTTCCACTGGTAGTCGCCCTGATGACCAATTTCAGAATCAAGCCAGATGCGTTGCGCATTTCCGACATTGTTCTTCCATTCTGTGCTGTCACTACTGCAGCAAAAAGTAATAATAAAATCGGGAAAAAGGTTTTAGCAATGTTGTGCATATTCGTACGTTACAATTTATTGGTTTATATAATCTTAAAAGTCTAAAACGGATGAGGACAAAAATAGTGTTTTCTACCTGTCCGGCATGCTAAAAACAAGTCAATAAATGAAATTTGAGTCCCAAACTGCCATATATTGCCTATTTGAAGGTTATCTAGCAACAGACAAAAAGACATTAGTTAATCATTGGTTTATCCATTACAAATAGTTGGCATGTTAGCTATTAATAGCTGAATTCTCGGATATTAATACCTTACACGACAGGTATTAATACCCGAGACCTCAATAATTAACAGTCTGGAGACTCACTAATTCTGGTACACCGTTCCGTCATTTCGTAAAGACAAATTCTGTCCGTAGTCCTCGATGATCGAATACATTTTCAAACGGTCCCCAATTAGGAAGAACGATATCCGACGTTTCCGTGTTCTCTCCTATCACCTGACAACTTTTCACCTCCGTGTTGGGAGACAAGGTATAAAGAGTCAAATCCAATCGGTCTTTGGTGTCCTTCTCGCTCGGACGCGGCGTCCACGTGAATCCCGGATGCGTCACAGGGTCCGGATGTATCGTCCGGTAGGCATCACCTTTTATACCGCCTTCCCACAAAGAACGAGTGGTAGGCCACTGAACAACGTATGAGGCAAGACCTGCTGTCAAGGCACCTTCCGTCCAGTCAAGCCATGACGGTTCATTGAAATCACCTGAGAGACAAACAAAAGGAGTGGTAGACGAATTAAAATCCTCCAGCAGTTTGTCCACCATGCCTTGACGGGCTTCTTTATTGACTTTTACTACATAGTCAACATCGTCCGTACCTTCATATCCTTTATATGCGATACCATTCAACTGATAAGGACCGTAAGGATAGAAAGCACCGTGACAGTTCATCACCAGCACAACAATGCCATCACCCAAGTCGATATAAACACCATACTTGTTTGGTGTAATCCCCGAGAAAGGATAGCGCGATATAATGCTGCATTTTCCCTGCCCATTGTTGGAGTGAGTATGAACGTAAAGCCCTGTGCTTGTATATCAGATTCGGAGAGATTACTGCATTCCTGCGCACAAAGCACGTCCACATCAATTCTATTGAAGTAATCCAACACAACGGAAGTCGATTTACCCCATAAGTTTTGTGTAGCAAGTTTCAACGTTTTGGGTGCTACACGTGTTGCCCAAGTAGCAGCAACTTTTCCATTTGCATCAGCAGACATTTCAATATAGTAAGTCTTTCCACTGCCTACATTCAGCGCAAGCCCCACTGGTACCGTTACCCGTACGTCCTGTTCTCCAGAAATCGGATGAGTGATATGCAGCGTAGCATTCACTCCAAAGGTTCCGGCACACATATCCGGAAGCATATAGCATACATCCTCTTGGGGCACACACTGATAGTCTTTCGGGTTGCTACCGGAAGATTCTCATATTCACTGTAATGTTGAGGTTCGATATGAGTATAAGGAACAGAAGAAGCGGCATCCGCAAAAGTCACGGAGTTCACTGTAATATCCGAAGTAGTATCCGGATCCTTTTGCAAAACGATTTTAGATGCACGCGGAGCAAGAGTAACCTGCACTGATGCAGACGCAGCAGCTACACGAAGTGTACCATCTTTTTCATTACCTCTACTGACAAGCATCGCCATCGGATCAGCTAACGGCAATTGAGGAGCATACGCTTCTAAATCCCAATAAGTCTTACCGGAAGTCAACTCTGGGAATTTATCGGCTGTGGTACACAAAAACAGGAATCGATAAACGACGCCTTTAGTTACAGAAACCTTTATTTCATTTGCTGCACCCCCTATACTTCCTGTTTTGTCAAACAGATAATTATATTGATCGTCAAAACAGAATATCTTCCATTTCATTCCGTCCAAAGACACAGAAGACCTAGTGGGAGACATCGTTAACCCTCCCTCCATGTTCAGACTGAAACGTATTTCTTTTGTGTCATCCTCCTTCTGCACATCACTTACATATCCTTCAGCACAAGCCGTGAATAAGCTGGAAATCATTAGAAGAATCACAAATAAAGTATTCTTTAGCATTTTCTTACAAATTTAATCATTGAATATATATCCTTTCAAGAATCCATATAATTATTCCCAACCGGCTTTATCACGGATACATCTGTAGGGGATTCCGTAATCCTTCTTCACTGTCCATTCATCGTTAAATGTCTGTCCCGCTATAGTAAGACCTGGCAGTTTGATGTTCACCCAAGCTACGTTCGGCCACGTACCATAACAAGCTAAGTCTTTCACATTGGGAGTAGCTCTATCGTATGGGTATCCCCCCAATATACGCAAATTAGTAGCCTCATCGTCTTTATCGAACCAACAGTAAGTATATAAAGCCTCTGCCACTTGTGATTTAAGATGCTGTCCTACCCACAAAATATAATCTTTTGCCTCTGCATCATTCAATGCTGTCCAACCCTCGGGACAAAGATTCTTCGCCCCCTCATTACCCGTTTTACCTTTCATAGGAGTATTAAACGTATATCCTTCAGTTCCACAGAAATAAGCCTTATCTACTGTATTATGGACAAGATAGGTGGACTGACGACAGTGCACTGGCGAATAGAGCTTCTCTTCCCACGATAGACAAGGAAGCGGAGTGCCTGGATACGGATCGGCAAACCCGATTACCAACAAGTTCTCATCTGAAACGGCTCCGTTAAGATGTGTGATAGCAAACTGACTTGTCTTCTCAGGATGTGCAGTCACCGTGTAAATAATCTCATGACGATAAAGACCGCTACCTGCATCTTTAGTAGATGAAGAATGGTAAGCCATTTAGGTAGGCTTCCGTCATACGCAGCGTCCAATGCTGCTGAGCTATAATCTGTAACGACACGTTTTATAGTATATGGCATTGTAGCGTCAGCTGCAATCTTTACATAAGTCCCTTTAATATCTGTACCAGCAATGACAGTAGCCTTGTCATCCATTACAGAGATTCCGTCTTCAATCGTCACCCAATCAATTGAAGTACCGTCTTTCCATTCTTCTACTGAGATGTCAAAGCCTGTAGAACCGGCTATCTTTTTCGTATTAAGCTGATAGAGATAGTTGCCTCCACATTGATATCAGCAGTAAGATTCAGATAAAGAGTCGGCCCTTCCGTATTGGTATTGGCAAGTTTAGTGGTAGCCCATACAACTGTTTTTTCATTCTGCTCAAGAGTTGAAGTCAACTGAGTCGGATAAAGATAGAAACTCTTTCCGTCATTAGCTAAATCAGCTGCCGGTATTTCCAAAACATCAGAAGATATATTGCCTGCATTACCACTTACGTCACCGATGAATCCTTGAGTGTATCTATTCTTAATATATACCTTATCGATCACTAATCCCGATTCTGTTGGATCATTCAACAAATCAAATCTAGCTACACGTCTTTTAAGTTTTACATCAACCTGATTATTGGAAGATTCTACATCGGCAACTGTTACATACTCCTTACCATCTGTTTTGACATTAGACATAACAAATGGAGGATTCAACTTACCACTTTCGGCAACAGTTTTGCTATTTAGTAGTTCATCGATTGTATTTGTTGCACTCATATTAGGGAAATTGCTCTCATTCTCACTCTCCACAATGATGAATCTCTTTTCTCCTCCAGTCGAAGAAGTTAATTCAACAGTATATGACCTTGTATCACCGTTTGCACCTACAGAAGCAGCTGCATAATTTAAGACATACCTTTGTTCATACTTACCTTCTCTGCTAAATTGATAAAAGGCTATTTTGTCATTAGTGCCTCCATTTTCGTCACCTACACCTACTGCCCTTGTAAGGAATGCCCCGGGAGTATGCACATTAAACGTTATTTTTCCTTTGCCTAAAGGCTGTTCCTCGGGGGCTGGGGTTTCATCACTTTTCGAACAACCAACTAATAAAACAGTTGACAACAAAGCCAGACATATATAAATATTCTTTAGAATTTTGTAGTTTTTCATATGTAAACAAATTAATTACGCTCCTTATCCCAAAAGAGCTGACTAAACCATTAATAAATTGTTTTATAGTTCTAAAAAACTTGAGAGGCTGTACCCAATCCCAAATTTGAACACTGCCTCTCAATATTATATTCATCAATCAACAACCCATCAATTCCATTCGATTTGTTGGTCTTCGTCCGGAATCAACGTATTCAAGTCACGTTGCATACTTAATGTACCTTCTACTCTATACTTCATACGGTTACCCGGGCTAAGTGTATAGTCCTCAAATGAGTATCCCATAGACAAAGTGATATAAATATGCTTCAAGTAAGGCTTCACAGGATCATTCTCTTCGACAATCGTATAATAAGGAGCTTCCTTAAATTTGTCGTCTCCTTCGCCCAGCAAGAGAATTTTAAAGTTATTGCCATCCTCTCCCCCGTTATCGGTCCATAATCTCAGTTTCTTCTTCAACTCACTTCCTTCATTCAGCGGTTCATCTGTAAACTCTACATATAATTTATAGTATTTACGGTCCATGTAATTCACATCACGAACTCCCATATAAAACATAATGGTCTTCTCGTCATACACATAAGCTTTATGGGTAGCTAACATGAAATTATCCTTTTGATTCTCCAAAAAAATCTTTAATAGGCTACCATCATACGAACCGGAGTAATCATTGAACGGAATGATATTCAACAATGCTTTCCGATAATGCAGACGGTTGTTCACCTGATAGTTATAAGATGGATCGTCTTGAATAGTCAATGGTAGAATATATTTATCCGACATATCCAACGGTTTCGCATTGTTCTGCCCTCCTAGCGTAAAATCAATAGGTAACAGTGCTTCAGATTCACCTGCAGGCATTTCTACAGTTTCCGGTATGGAATAGTATTGTTGATCCAACAAATGGTAAAAAAGTTCCCGACGACGTTCACCAAAACGTTCCTGATTCAACACATCCAAAGTATCCTTATCAAGTGCTACATGAATAGTTCTTGTCTGTGTATTCATGGTTGAACCACTCAACAAAATCGGAAGCTGATAAGTCACCACTCCTCCTGGTTTGTAGCGTACATAAGTAGAAGTTACTCCTTCATTATTAATCTCTGCTTTGAAAGATGCCAGCTGTTTGAATTGTTCATCTTCCCACTCATTGTTACATGAAGTGCAACATACTGCCGCCATCATGCCAATCAATAATTTACATATATTATTCATATTTTCTATCCAAATTTAGTAGGTTTATTCCGGATCTTTCCAGCCCGGATTCTGAATCATCCACATATTTCGTTTCATTATATTGTGATGGATTGGCCAAAACCACATCTTCGTAGTAAACATAGTAGGCAACGAAGCGACTTCTATCGGTGTATGAAAACTATCTGGATTTTCCGAAGTCAAATAGATATTACAACCATAAATGGGAAGAGCCTCTTCAACTGGAGCATCACACCAACGACGAATATCAAAGAAACGATGACCTTCCGCAAATAGCTCAATCTGACGTTCTCGTTTTACTTTAAAACGAAACTTCTTTACATCATCGTACACCTCATAATCTGGCAATCCAGCACGAATACGAATAGGCTGAATACCTTCCTTTAAAGCTGTTGCCGAACGTGTGATAGTATACATAGTCTCGCCATTCCAAGAAGGAATCTCATAAGAACCCTCGACCTCATTCAGTGCTTCTGCATAATTCAACAGAATCTCTGCATATCGAATGTCCGGAGCGTACTTTTGAACTACACGACTTACGTCATACGATTTCTCAGAATCTGCTAAATCCTTCGGATGTACAAACTTCTTAATACCAATACCTGTACTCAAATAATTGGTACCTGCTTTGTAACCATCTTGAGCATCTCTGTAGTAGAAAATAGGAACGTTCGTTTCTTCTTTATCCTCTGCACTTGCATTCAACATATGCCATACACTACCATTGTAGGCTACTGATGCATAGAAACGAGGTTCACGGTTCGCATATTGTTTAGAAACACCTTTTCCCAATGGACCTAATTCAGGATAATTAGACAATTCAGACGTTTCAACCACCCCTGAAACACGTGGCTGTTCATTGTAACGGCTTGGGTCGGTATATCCTTCCATACCCTTATACATAGAATTCATACCCGGACAATCGCTACCATCTTTCATATAATAAGCATCACATTGTTTCTGTGTCATGCCATGGCAGTTATATCCGCCTCCTTGTGAACGGGGCAACTGATGGATAACCATTACCCTGATATTCTCAGCACCCTGATTGACACCTCTGGTAAATATAATTTCGTCATTATTGTATGCACCCACTTCTCCATCAAACAAAGAACGGTATGATTCGAACGGATCAATATTTTTCCAACCGTAAGGCCAATCCTGAGAATGGAAAGTTCCATTATCGTCCGGCGGAGTAATAGTTGTCGGGTAAGCCATATCATCACTTTCTCTTTTATAAGCAACATACAATTGATACCGTTTCAATTCCATTACATCCTTAGCAGCAGCAGCAGCTCTTGCCCACTTCCGATTGTCGTATGTATCAGACAGCAACTTACGCCCGCTCTTATCAACCAATGCATCGATCACCTCTGATGGTGCTTGTCCGTTATATAAAGGACTTGCTGCATATAAAAGCACACGTGAACGAAGTGCCAATGCTGCACCACGTGTAGGACGCACAATATTTTGTACGTCTCGCTCGTCGTCCAACATCGTAGCCGCCTTCACCAATTCCTCGGCAATGTAATCTGCACATTCATCATACGTATTTCGAGGATAAGCGATATCATCATACTCTTTCGTATAATCGACCCCTTCATCTGGGACAATGGGCACCGGACCGAATGAACGAATCAGCATCCAATAGAAATATGCACGCAGGAAATGAGCCTGTCCTTTCATATCAGTAATCTCAGCTTCAGTAAGCTCTTTATTTCCATCCACATTATGAATGAAAATGGAAATGTGACGAATCGCTTGATAAGCGGCCTGCCATATATACAAACTGTTTCCACTACCTAATCCTTTTTCCGTATAGTTTCCACCCTTCCAATCTACATAATTCAAATCTATGTAGTACATATCATCTGCAAAATTGAAACTAGTGTTCTTCTTGCTGTTCACTTGTTGCAGATAATCGTGATTCATATAAGCGTATCCCTTTGCCAACCATTCATTGGTATAGTCCTTACTCTGAAACACATTTTCAATGTTAACACGTTCCTCGAAAAGGTAGTCTGAGTCCAAATAATCGGTACATCCGACAACCATGGTACTCACTCCTAATATAAAACCTAAATTTATTATAAGTTTCTTCATATTCTGTTCTTGTTTATAGATTAACTGATACGCCTAACGAAAGCGTCTTGCTCAACGGATATTTCTTTCCGTCCGAACTGCCCAATTCCGGATCCCAATATTTAAACGAAGAGAATGTCAGCAAGTTGGTTCCGATAAAGAAAACACGTACTTGATTCAAATGAATCTTATTAACCCAAGCTTTCGGAAAGGTATAGCCGATATCCAATGTCTTCAGACGAAGATAAGAGCCATCTCTCAACCAATAATTAGACTCTTGATAATTATTTTTATTATCACCATAAGTCAGACGGGGGAATTCTGCATTCGGATCTTCATTCTCACCCAGAATCCAACGGTTGCTTTCTGCCATTTCTTTCAAAACATTTCCCCAGCCATCACCACCTTGGAACATAAAGACAGTTGTACCTTTGACAAAGAAAGACGACTTACCTGCTCCTTGGAAATGAGCATTGAAATCCAACCCTTTCCATTTGGCCGAAAAGCCAAAGCCATATATCAAGTTAGGACGAGTAGTAGCACCAATAGCTACCCGGTCTTGTGAGTCAATTATACCATCACCATTGACATCTTTATATTTAATATCACCGGGCATCACTTCACCAAAGTTTGCTTCGGGCTATTTCTGATTTCTTCATAATCTTTAAACAATCCCAGAGCAATAAGTCCTCTTGCCTGATTGACACGATGCCCTTGGGCTAGCTTATATTCGTAAATGGTGTTCTCTTCATCTTTTTCTATCACCTTGTTCTTACTGTAAGTAATATTACCACGTAACGTAAAATTCACCTTACCGAGTTTCTGTTTGAATGCAAAATGACCATCAAATCCTTTTGCTTCTACAATACCGACATTTGCTTTCGAAGCATTATCAATTCCCACTTCGTAAGGGATATAAGAACGAGTCATATAGATACCGTCACGACGTTCTTTAAAGTAGTCAATCTCTCCGGTCAGTTTGTCATTAAAGAGAGAAAAGTCAATACCCAAATCTTGTTTAGTAGCAACTTCCCACGAAATAGCAGGAGAAGCCACTGTTGAGTAATATTTTCCATTCCACAATTTTTCACCAGTCCCAATATCTTCAAAATGATAAACATTATTATCGGTTGCTATCGAATACAAATAGGGGAAACGGACTCTTTTATTACCTTCATACAAAGCATCATTTCCTGTCTTTCCATAAGAATAACGGATTTTCAACATATTCAACCATTTTCCGGCAATCTTTTTCATGAATGGTTCCTCAGCCAAGTTCCATGCACCGGAGATAGCCGGGAAGAATCCGAAACGATGGTCTTTGTGGAAATTCTCCGAACCGTTGTATCCGAAATTAAAATCAATAAAATAACGATAATTCCAGTTATAGCTGAAACGTCCGGCTATTCCCTGATTACGATAAGGAATACCATTCTTCAAGTCTGTACCTATATTTTGAGTAAAAATCTTAGAAGCCTGCGTATACTTCAGTACACCTCCAACATGATGAGTTTTGAAAGCACGACTATAGTGCAATTCCCATTCAAAGAACTCTCTCTTTTCTCCTTCCGAATTGGAAGATTGCGACATCACTTTCTCGTCTCTGATTTTCGTGAAATTCAATGTTCCGTCCGGTTGACGATAACGGTCGGCCTTGTAAGCAGCCGGAGATTTATAACGTTTAATCCAATTGGAGTTATACGTATCATATCCGAATCTACCTACAAAACGCAATCCTTTGGTTATAAAATCCAGTTTCTGTTCCAGCGTAAGGCTGGTTTGAATATTATTCTTCCAACTTTCATTATATCCGGATTGTGTAGTCATTACCCAAGGATTCATATTATCATCCTTATCTGACCATCCCGGAATTTTTCCATCCGAATATTCTGCCGGCATCATGATGGAATTATATCCCATCAATACAGTCCACAAATTATCTGTACCACTACCTGTATCATTCTGCTTACGCAAAGAACCGGATACCCCGACCTTTAACAGAGTCGTTTTCGTAATATCAATATCCACATTCATACGGTACGTCCATTTTCTGAAATGTGCGTTTGTATTATAATCCTTAAGGCTTTTGTCAGTCTTATACATACCTTGTTGGTCCTGATAACTTCCGGAAACAAAGTAACGTGCAGTTTTACCACCACCACGCATATTCAACGTTGCACGTGAACTCCAAGCACCGTCACGCAATACCATATCCATCCAATCTACATCCGGAAAACGGTCTGGGTCAAGTTGCGTACGAAACAGTTCCAATTCTGATGGCGAATATAAAGCTCTTGATTTCTTGTCAAACGAGCTTCATTAGCCATAGAAGCATATGTATAACCGTCTACAAATTCCGGTGCCTTTGTAAAAGTGCTATAGAACCCCTCAACCTTTGCATCAATATTGATTTTACCTTCCTTACCACGTTTTGTATTAATCAAGACTACACCATTGGCTCCCTTACTACCATAAATAGCCGTTGCGGAAGCATCTTTCAATACTGTAAATGATTCAATATCTTCCACGCTCACTTCATCAATATCACGTTCAAATCCATCAACAAGTACCAATGCAGCCGTATTAGCACCAAAAGTAGATATACTACGAATCCAAAACTCAGATACACTACCCGGTCGTCCAGAAGTTTGCATAGCCATTACACCCGGAACAACACCTGCCAATCCATCCACCACAGAAGTGGAAGGAACCGATTTCAACGCATCTACATCCACATTAGTAATGGCACCAGTCACTGCTATTTTCTTTTGTGCTCCCGTACCTGTAATTACAACTTCATCAATAATCGTATTAGCTGCTTCTTTCATTTTTACGTTGATGGTTTTTTGTTCTTTTACCAATACCACCACAGTCTCATAACCTATATATGAGAATACAAGTCTGTCATAAGCAGATGCCTTTATTTTGTATCGACCATTTATATCAGTAATAACACCCAACCCAGGCATATTCTGTATCGCAATATTCACACCAATTAAGGGTTCCTTATTCTCATCGGTCACCACTCCAGTTATCATTGCACTTTCCTGCGCCCAAACGGTTATGGAAAAGAGCAACAATAATATACATGCAATCAAATTTTTACTCCTCATAAAATATATGTGTTTATCATTTATTATTCTTCCATAGCAATTTTACGTATCACCGCTTGCTCTTTCCCGTCGCGACTCATACCCCTCTCGCCTACATAGAAGCATTTTCTTTTTTCATCGTATGCAATCGCCCACGGATAAGCAAAACGAGCTTCTGAACGTAATGCACCATTTGCAAAACCAGGATCACTTGAGTCATTTCCACGTCCTGCAAATGTTACTACTCTTCCTGTAGGTGTCAGAATACGAATGCAATGATTGCGTTCATCACAAAAATAAAAATCATATTCATCTTCTTCACCTGCATATTCCGGATTCTTTACAAACACTCCCTGTGTCGGACCATTCAATTGCGCCTGCTACCTACTCCGTCACGATAACCGCTTCCACTCGCACTTCCCGCCACGATATAAGGGGTTGAGAACTGATCTGTAGTAGAATTATAGTCCATACGGGAGATATATCCATTTCCTCTTTCATTGTATTGACGAAGCAAATAGGCATATTTTCCTGTAGGATGAACTACCATGCGCAATGTTTCTTTTACACGCGGATGCGTAGCTATTTTCGTTGTTGTCTTGTTCTCAAAATCATATTCATAAACCACTTGATCAGGATAAAGAGCATAATAAATCCTTCCCGTCTTAGGATGAACAAAGGCACCAACCGCCTGCCTTTGCTTTGATTCGCCTAATTTTACTTCCGTTTTAAAGTCTGAAACACGTTTCTTCAATACGTTTACATTTCCATCTTTAGCCAAATCACGAGAAATAATCATATCTTGATTCTCATCTGCCGTCCAATTAATGATAGAAGGTTTATCGCCAATAGCAGCTAAGGAAGCCTGCATAGTCACCGTTTTTTCTTCCAAATCAATCAGACGAATAGAACTTATATTATAACAAGTTAAATACAAATGGTCAAAATTTGATTTCGGATCAAACGAAAACCATGTAGCTCCTTTTATACATCCACATGCATCGAATGCCCCTTCGCCCTGAAAAGCATCTTTCTCGTTCTCAAAACGTTGACCAGCTAATGTAGAAACTAACCATTGCTTTACATAAGTAAACTTCTCTTCTGCTTCAGCAAAAGCCACTTCTTCGCCATTGTCATCATACACACTAATTTCCACATCACCTTCAGTAGCCATACGTGGTACTACACAATACAATATATTGTTCTTAACTGAAATGATATTAGCTTCTTTACCACCAACTATCACTTTCAATTTTTTGGGGTCGTTCCCAAAGTTTTCTCCATATAATATAATATTGTTACCAATGCCACCCGATTTTGGGGAAAAATCTGTAATTACCACAGGCTTAGTAGGATCGAAAGGAAGGTTTTCTTCCTTGTCTTCATCCTTACAAGCAGTAAAGCAAAGTACGACCAATGGCAATACCACTGCACATAATCGGATAAACCGAGTTCTCCAATCACTTTTCTTTTTCATACATCAAATTTTAGTTTTACTTAGAAGTCTATATATTTACAATATTTTCAACATATCAGTTATTAAATACTGGCAGTAAATCTCCCTTTGAAGGCACACATTTTTTAATGGTCGGCCAGCCGTCTGCCGACCACACAATGCGGTCGAGCATACCTAAACGTCCTCCAACCGTACCATTCTCTTTTACATAACTATGATATATCATCCAATCTGTACCTGCATCATCTGGAATTATTATGGAGTTATGACCAGGACCAAAGAATGTTTCACCGTCACCTTCCAACACTAACTCCCAAGAGTTGTCCAGCATATCTTTTCCTTTTCTATCGACATACGGACCAAGGAGATTTTCCGAACGGCCTACCACGACTTTATACTTACTATCCATTCCATTATTCGGACAGCAATTATTTATAGATGCAAACAAATAGTAGTACTTACCCTTCTTATAAATATTGGTGCCTTCAAATGCCCTGCCGCAGACCTGTTTCTTCAGCACAGGCTTACCATCTGCTCCCCGTTTCACAGAAAGACCATCATCCGTAAGTTCCGTCACATAAATACCGTTGAAACTCCCGACAAACATATATTTTTTACCATCTTCTTCATAATAGAACTGGTCGATACAATTAGAACCGAAATCATCTGTTATCAGCAACGGTTTAGCATTTAAGAAATCACCAACCGGACTATCTGAGGTAGCAACCGCCGTATAACTGATGCTTCCATCCCCCCATTTTGCCCATGAGAAATAAAGCACATATTTTCCATTGATGTAGCGAATTTCCGGTGCCCAAAATGCACCTCCACCAGGAAGTACATCTTCAGTAGGTCTAGTTGCTTTTCTGAAAGCACTTCTTTTAAATTCCCAATTAACCAAGTCTTTAGAAAAATAAATAGGAATCCAATAGGAATTAGTTTGAGTAGCATACAAATAAAAGCCTTCATCAGTACGAATAACCGTAGGATCGGCTACACTAGAAAAAGTTATTACCGGATTTGTATAAGTCATACCTATTTTGAAATAACAAATTTCATTATGAAGAGCAACGCTTTCATGAGAAGCCTCCCTTAACTGTACAGGCAACAAATATTTTACAGCTTCCATTCCTTCACGCTTCACTGTAATTCCTCCAGTAGCTTCATTCTCTCCAGCTTTAAAAGATATCCCTTCTCCTAAATCATAGTTAGCCGAAGGAAGAAGACGATAAGAAGTCTTATAATCCTCATTATACTTAGCAACCAGTTCCTCCGCATTAGAAGGCACTGCTAATGTACATGTAAAGTTCCAAGGATTAGTCTTTATTTCTCCGTCTGCCCTACAATTAAAAGTAGCATCCACCGAAACCGGCATTGACATTTTACTAACACTAATTTCCTGTGATGGCATAACCAAACTAACCGTTGGATAATCAAACGATATATGCAAAAGAAAATCACTTTGACTTTTACGGACTTGGCAACAGATGAAGTAAGTCTCAATGCAATAACATATTCTGTTCCATTTTTTTTGAATTCTGTGAACACTTTATCTGGAGCAAATTTCACCTCTACTTTTTTGAAGCAATGCCCTGTTCGAGAGTAATCTGTGGCGTACTTATCGAATATAATGAAGAGGGCAACAATTTATAAGCTGTTTCTTCCTCTTTATTATATGCCTCCAGATCTTTCTCATTCCACGCTTCTAACTGTGCAGTAAGAGCGACACTCGCACTGCCCCCCTTCAATTCTACAGAGAAAGGGTACACAACTTGTGCCACATCACTACTGGAAACTTTAATTACATTTAGTCCATTAGGCTGTACTTGTAAATACTGGTTCGAATTGACATCCCCATCTTCACTAGAAACATCCTTAGTATCATCAGAGCCACATGATAAAAAAAGCAAAAGCCCTGCACTAAGAAACATTAGCCCAATTTCTCGAATATTTTTTTTAATTGAATTGTAATTCATTACATATAGATTTAAGTAATACCCTGTGTTTTATACTATAAAAACGTTATCCTTTGAACTATCTTTTTAACTGTATCTAAAAACTAAATTTCGTATTATATAATAATGATCATTATCTTTATAAAAGGTACTAGTGCCCCTATTGTGTGATACAAAAGTAGAGAATCAGGAGTATTTAAGATATTAAATATAGGTCAATAAATGAAAAATTAGTCCCAAACTAATCTAAAGTATTCAAAGATAACACAGAAGAGCATTTATTAGTACTTATCTGAACAATATCTTTCTTTTATTGGATAATTTCTTCTTCAACAATCCACTATTCTAAGATAATAACTATATCCTAAGCTAACAGCAAGCCATTTTTATCTAATTGCCTTCTTTATAACCGGACAAACTAAATCAGCATATCTCATCATACCTAAGTCTGTAAAATGAATACCATCTACAGTAGCCTCTCCATCCTCTCCCAGCATATTCTTTGATGAAATAAGAATGATATTTTTCTCATTTCTTTTCTTTAAATGATTGAATATCTCTTTCAACGTATCATTCTTTCGTCGCACTTCTTTAGCAACTCTTTCATCATAAAATGTATGAGGAAAAATAGGATCCTCTATAAAAATAATTGGTGTATCCGGATGTTTACCACGAATGATACGATAGAATGTTTCCATCCGTTCTTTCATCTTTGCAACAGAAGCATTAGGCACAAAGTCCAAAACGAAAACACTAGCTTCTACTTCAGCTATTACTTTAGCTACTTCCAAATCTAGAAATGCATTTCCACTGAATCCTAAATTGATACATTCACGGTTTAATCTTCTTGATATGATATTGGTATGTGCCATCCCGGACGTGAAGCACAACCTCCTTGAAGAATACTGGTTCCATAAAAAACAACAGGATCTTACGAATTGGATACTCCACTAACGGCTGACTAATAGTAGCCAAAGAATCAACTCCGATAGACAAAGAAATAAGACCATCATACAATGGCAAATAAAGCATGTATTCTCTTTCTTCAGGATGCATATTTTTTATAATGGTGACCTGATTTGTTTTTCCTTTCGGACGGGCACTATTGACAAAACGCCAGTCACCATTCTTCTGAAGACAGTAAAGATCTAAACCTTTTGCACCAGTATCAGTCATATGATTCATGTGGGTATTAAAAAGAGCCACCCATTTAGCTGCTATCGTAGTGGAATTACTACGGAAACGTATTGCCATTCCTGCAGAATTACGGCTCAAATTCCATAATGGAGCACGAGAAATATTCTTTAATGAATCCGGGAACCTTTCATATCGTGCCCCAGCACTCTCTGTCGCCCTTCCTAATAGTGGAAAATTCGAAGCATCGTGGTATACTAATTGAGCATGTATATGAAACACTAAAAAAAGTACAATAAAAATACAAAATTCTCTTTTCATATTCAAGTATTATAATTTCAGACCCTTCAAAAATAAATATATGTTATGTTAAAAGCAACAATACACTATGAATAAAAAAACTCCTAGATCTGTATCCGATCTTTTATTGTTTTATTTATTCAATAATGCATAAGCACACCATATTATCGGTGCCTGTCCATGATAATCACCGGCGATGCGGGGACGATCCATATAATATTGTTTACTGTTTTTCTTTCCGGTTCCAACACAAACCTCAGTAAGATCATTCTTGTCATTAATATAATTACATAAGCCAAGCCATGCACGGCGTGCCACTGGAGCATATTCCTCTTTATTCAACCAGCCGTTATTGACCCCCACAATCATGGCATAAGCAAACATTGCCGAACCAGATGTCTCTGTCCAAAAGTCCGGTTCGGTAATCAGCTGATTCCAAAGACCGTCCTTGTTCACATATTTTTTCAAGTTATCCATCATCAACAAGTAACCTTTCATAATACGTGCACGATTAGGATCCTTTTCCGGTAAGTTATAAAGCAACTCCGTCATACCGACAGCCATCCAACCGTCACCACGTCCCCAATAATAAGGCACATCCGGTGCATGATAGAAAAGACCGTTGGGATGTTGCAATTCGTCCAAATACAGAACCATTTCTTTGGCAGCCCTATTTATGTACTTAGGATCACCAGTAGCTTTATAAGCCTCAGATTGCACAATAGTAATCATATACATATCATCAATCCAAAGACGAGTTTGCCAAGAATATCCCTTTTTATCCCATTTACGCTCCTCTTCATTCGCATTGGCAGGAAGCTCCCATTGAGTGTCAGCATAGGGCAGTCCCAGATCTAAATAACGCTTATCTTTCGTTATATTATAAAATCTTAGAGGTAAGCAACCAAACATATTTTGGTCTACGTGAATCGGTGGAGGTAGAAGTTCTTTTTCCAGATGAAACAATAATTCGAAACGGTTTCTTAACAGCTTTATCAATTCTTTATTATTTGTCAATTCTGCAAAACGAAGAGCTCCATACCATGTACACACCTCTGCATAATGTATTCCTCTATCAAAATACAGTTGATGTTTAGTTTCCATTAAACGTCTGCTCAATTTATTTCCAACCGTCTTTGGATCTGCCTTCACAGGAAAATCTCCAAAATAATTTTGAGCAGAAATCACATTTGAGCTCAAAAAAACAGTCATCAATAAGGCATAAATCAAATAATTCCTTTTCATAATCGTAGTGTTCTATATAATTAATTATTCAATATTAAATTCTCCGAATCATAACCCAGTCACCGGTATCCAACGTGCCGTACTTGTAGATGCAACATCACAAATGGCATCTAAAGAATTTCGCTTTGTAATAGAAAAATTGACAAGTACTTGCCCGGAAGTGATAGTCAATTTTGAACGTGGAATAGCAATTTCAGCAATATATCCATAATCATCTATAAGCCTCTCATTTGTTTCATTGCAAACATAAGTTTTGACCTGGGCATCTAATTGAGCTTCTTTCCATGATGCATCATATATTTCACAATTCTTCAGTCCATTCATTGTTACTTGTATGCAGCAAGCCCCTTTTGACAGCTTATTATTACTCACAGGAGATACGTATAAGGAAGCGTAATCAGAGGCTAACAAGTTTCGATCAAGTACTTCTAACAGGAAATAAATATTATCATCATCATACGAACAACGTAACGTTCCTTGTGCTTGTGACTTACTGCCCACAAAGAGTGCATGATCTGTATTTGCCCACTCTTTATTGTTACCATCTATTGTTACCTTTCTTTTCACGGCATCAATACGATGATTAAGTACAAACTGTGCCATCTGAACCGGTCCTTCTTTCGCTTTAATATTAGTTCCAACCAAAGTATGTGAATCAATAATACAAAATGATCCCCAATAACCACCAGAAAAAGGTTGATAAGCGCTACCGAAATTACGAGCAGTAGCATCTCCTATTTTAAGAGTATATTTACTTGACGATTCATACGAAAGGACGGTTTCTCCCGAAGGGAGCTGTCCCAAATATGGTCCCATACCGGAGAAAACACAATTATTACTATCGACAGGTCCTTCCTGGTCGGCAGCCAAATATTCCCATTTGTCTTTATCTGAATAACAAAGCGAAATATGATATCCTGAATTATTGGTTTCCACAGCAGCAGCTAATCCCTTATTATCATTGAGTCTCACAACAGAAGGCATCTGATGATTATAGCCGACAATTCCGTTTTTCTCCCACCTCATTCGCAATACATAATAAGGAGAAGAACTAAAGTCCGGTTTCCATGTCTTTCCTCCATCAGTAGAAACAACCATTGCCGTACCTGTATCTGTGCCATGTCCTTCCAAGCCAGTACGACTGCTATCTGTAAAGTAACAGTGTAATTCACCTGTAGGCAACTCCAACAAGAAAGGTTCCCAATTAACTCCCTGATAGATCTTGATAGGTTCACTCCAAGTAACACCATTATCCGTACTGCGCTTTAATTCAATTCCTGCATCTTCCGGCAAATCCCGATAACCGGAATTAGCTCTGCAAGATGCAACTGCCAATATATCTCCATTAGAGAGCACCAGCCCATCGCAATTAGCATAGCAATGTATATTCTTATTGCCTTTGCTATCGATAATGTCATAACTGTTAAATATTTCTCCTTTATTGCTCCAAGTTTTCAGATCCTTACTAAGCGCATAAACACAACGCCGACCAATATTATTATTAGCACTACCATTGTGATAGAACAAAATATAGTCACCATTCTTCATCTTTTTTATACGAGGATAGCGAGGATACGAAGATTCCATAGTCACAAGCATCCGATAGTTCATCATCAATGAAGAGCGTTTCGTAACATCTGCGTGGGAATTTATAATAGGTGTCCCCTGATTCAATTCCCCAATAGGTGTGATGCTACAAACCACAGGCTCCTGGGATTCGTCCTCCTTTGGTTTCTCCGTATTCCCGTTACCAGCTAGTAAATTCTCATCATTTTCACCACTGCCCCCGCACGCTATAAATGAGATAGCTATGGAGAAAAATAACATAAAAAAAGTGTTTTTCATAGCTCTAGTATATTTTATTCAACTTGCTATTTTCCCTGTCTCGTCGGTTGCGGACCTAAATATGAGCGCTTCATTCCTCCGAAATCCAAGACAATCTTTTGCAATACAGTTCCGGCATCGCCACATATAATTTTCACTGTGTGTTTACCCGGTTTGTCGATATGCAAAGTGGTTTTGTTGATTCTACAGTTCTTCAACACACTTTCGTACCAGATTTGTGCATACTCAAAAGAAGAAGTAGAAGGATTCATCACAGGACCTTCGTCAATACATACTCCATATTTCGTTTCCACATTCGTTGCTTCATGTCCGGCATACCCACGGTCCTTACTTAATGTAAATGTAGGCAATACGTATGTGTAGACATCAACCGAACCTTGTTCGAATGTATAGAAATCATATTCCAGGCGAGGGGTACTGCGACCTGCTGTCCGCTGCGGGGCGGCTGTCGGGTCACCTAGTTGAATAGCTGTATTTTCTATTCCCAAGTTAGGAATCGTTCTCATTTGAATAGCTTTGTTCTCTACCTTCCGGTGAAAACCGGCAGCGTCAATAGAAACATATCCATTGTGCTCTACAAATAAAGTGTCCATTTCGCTAATGAAGGAGAAGAAGGGTTGAAGACTGAAATATAAACATTCTCCTTCTCGCCACGATCAGATGCGATTTCCAACGTTCCGAATACTTTCTCACCAGTCGGGACCTTAGCCCAGTCGATTGAGACTTCTATACGATTTTCCGTGGTAGTTTCTCCGGCTTTCTGACTTAACAGAATCCAGTTATCTGAAACCGATGCTTTCCATTTCAGAGGAGTCGCTCCTTTATTGAAAACGTCTACGTAATAGGATTGGCGGAAGTATGTGTTGAAACATGGCAGGGAATGGAAACTCTTCTGCCCTTTCAAAATATCCTCTCCTTCGGCCAATATGCCCAAAGAGGCTGCAGATGCCAGATTTACCTTCCGCAGAGCCGGGAGTTCAAAGTAGGCTGCGGCAAATCCCTGTTTCATGGTCATTACATGATCCCATTTACCTCCAAGTAATGAGTTATATCCTTTTGTTATTACTTCCAGACTATCATAACAAGCCTTAGTCATTTTTTCCAGTTCTGCGGTAGTTGCCCTCTGTTGAATAGAGTACCAACGGTTTCTCTGTCCGTTGAGAATCATACGGTTCAATAGTTCACATCCTTTCACCGGATAGTATAATGATTGATAATAGCATGCTTTCTTATCTTCTGGCAAAGCTTTCAGGATTTTCTCTACCATATTCCCTATCCGTTGATATTCAGCCAAACGAGTATCCACTTCACGATAATTGGCAAGCGAAAAATCAGTATCTGTATTCCGTTCTCTTCCGTGTTTGTCGGTAGCCACTGATAACCCCATCCCATAAACTCCGGCTTACGCGCAAAGGCCAATTTATAGAAAGAATTTATCACATCCTGATATTCAACCCGATAGTCATCTCCCAACATGCCACACAACCATTCGGTACGATAGTTTGCCGCTCTTTCAAAACTGAATGAATCAATATCGAAAGCCATCGTCAGGAAATAATCAACAGCAAATTCACATGATTTGAATGTCTCCGGCATTGAGCAGCCAGATACGATC